>Ga0209426_1000593_pt1 | contig 33581 bp, 29 predicted proteins | sample Deesub1362B_J571_FD_187697 | JGI IMG/M metagenome (GOLD analysis project Ga0209426, IMG submission 187697) | Deep oceanic, basalt-hosted subsurface ecosystem from Juan de Fuca Ridge flank, Pacific Ocean, CORK Borehole 1362B_J2.571 (SPAdes)... ...
CAATATATCTGACAGTAACCTGTGATTTTCCATCAGGTCTTAAATAGGGAAGTGTTCCATTCTTTCTCACCTGTGCAAGTTTTCTTACAAGTTTGTGAGCAAGCATTATGGGAAGAGGCATAAATTCCTGAGTTTCATTTATGGCAAAACCAAACATCATTCCCTGGTCTCCTGCTCCACCTGTATCAACACCTAATGCTATATCAGGTGCCTGTGCCTGAATTGCTGTCAAAACTGCAACTGTCTCATGGTCAAGACCATAAGCAGGATTGTTATATCCTGCCTGTCTTATTGTCTCTCTCACAATATCAGGTATCTCAACATAACAATCTGTTGTTATCTCACCTGCAATTACAAACATTCCCCTTGATGTAAGAGCCTCACAGGCAACTCTTGCATCAGGATCTTTTGCAATTATTGCATCAAGAATAGCATCCGAAACCTGGTCACATAGTTTATCAGGATGCCCCTCTGTTACAGATTCTGATGTGAAATAAGAAATTCCTTTTAATTTCCTCAATCCTTCCACTCCGGTTTTAAAATGGGAATTGAACCCTTCGGGCAAATGATGTTTTAATGATATTTAAAATCAGAATAAAACTTCAAATAGAACCAAAAACATGTTTTTTTTAATTTTTAAATTAAAAAATTGTTTTTCCTACAATTTGTGTAATATGTGCATATTTTCTAAGTAATTTCTAAGGTTATTAGTTTATAAAAGGTCCATTTTCAAAGATCAGCAATTCGGATAATGAAAAAAATATTCCCACCTTTACCAAAAAATTATATCCCGGTTAAGGAACATTTGGTCAAGAGGTTATTGAATAAATTAAAAAATGAAAGAAAAAAAATCTTTTATTTTTATTCACCGTCAGGCTATGGGAAAAGCACCCTCATAACACGGTTCGCACAAAAAGTAAAAACTAAAAGAAAACTATTCTTAAAGATAGAAAAAGTAGACAAAGATGGGGAAAATTTTTGGCTAAACTTTATTTCTAACTTACTATTTCTATTTGAGAAAGAGAGTAATATGTTGAGGGAGGTAAGGTTAAAAAAAAGTAGTCTACTACCACTTTTAAGAAGTATCATTTATACCCTATCCAAAAAAGAAAAAGTTTTTATAACACTTTTTGATTTTTATTTATTAGATGAAAAATTAAATCAAGTTTTACAAGAGATTTCGGAAATCTTTGAAAATTTAGAAAATTTTATTTTAATAATTGAGGCAAACTCTCCTCTTCCTCTTAATATTTCTCAAAAATTTGAAATTGTACACCCTGATTCTTTATTGCTTAATGAAGAGGAAATTCTTTTATGTGCGGATTATATGAGAATAAAATTGGATCCTCAAGAACATCTTTACATAAAAAAAATAACCGAGGGATGGATCATGCCTGTTTTGCTTTATCTTAAAAGTAAAGAAAGAGGAGGTAGTTTCCTTAGACATTCTCATTTTGTGTCAGGGCTTATAGAGGATTTATTTGATGAAATTATGCATTCGTTCGAAGAAACCGAAAAACAGATAATTTATGGAGCATCTCAAATTGAGAAAATGGACTCGGAATCTGTAAAGTGGATTTTAGGAATTAAAGAGCCGGAAGAATGGTTTAACAAACTCTTACAGAAAGGACTATTTGTTGTGAAGACTTTTGAAAATGATAAAAAAGTTTATTATTTTCATAGAGTTTTCAGAGAGTATCTTAGTAGAAAACTTCATTCTTTATCTGGGGGGACATCCCTTTATTTCTGGATTAATGAAAGAGCAGCCGAATATTATGAAATTATAGGTGATATAGAGGCTTCGATAGAGTATTACATAAAGTTGGAAAAATGGACTAAAGTAGGCGAATTTTTATTTCAAAGTATTGATTTTTTTTGTAAAGAGAAAAAATATGGAATACTTCAAGATTGGTTTGAAAGGATAGGGGAATCAGTAATTAAATCTGACCCAAAACTTTCAGCAAGTTACATGTATTTTTTGCTGGACATCAACAAAAATGAACAAGCTTTTCAATACTTCAAGATTTGTGAAGACAAGTTTGTTAAGGATTATGATAAAGCTACTTTTTATTATTTCGCGGTGCGTCTCTTTTACAACCTCGGAAACAAGGAAAAGTTAAAAGAGTATATCAAACTGGCGTTCAAATACTTAAATAAGGCAGAAAAAGAACTTAAGGAATTCTCGGAAGATCATGAAAAAGATCCATTTGTGCTTACTAAAAGGAAAAGTAAAAGTAAAAAACTTGAAATAAGGAAAAGAAAAGCTCAAATTTATTTCATCTTAGGAAATGCTCTTTTTCAAGAAGGAAAGTATAATATAGCTTTTAATGTATATAAGAAATGTGAAGAGTTAGCACAACATTATTTAAAAGAAAGTAAAGTTTCTCTTTTTTCGTTATGGAATAATATAGCTCTATGTCTATTATATATAGGTAAATTGAAAAAATCCTTAATTTATTTTGAAAAAATTATACAGAATAATAAAGAAGACTTACCTGTGAAAGCTCTTGCTTATCTGAATGCCGGTCTTATATATCTTGATTTAATGGAGATGAATGCAGCCGAGAATTACCTCCATAAAGCTTTGAAAATAGCGAAGAAATTTGGTGATATAAGAATAACTGTTCATTCACTGGATGCACTATGTATATTTTATCTTGAGAACAATAATTTAAAAAAGGCAACCTATTACTTTCAGTTGTTAAAAGAGTATAGTAAAGAAATAGACGAAGCTTATGTAGCGGTAATGATAAAACTTCTTCAAATGCATTTTTTAATAGAAAAAAAAGAATTTGATAAGGTCTGGAAATTTATAGAAGAAAATGAAGAATTCATTAAAACAAGGGGAAGTTTTAATCAAAAATTAATATTTAAAAAATTGAAGGCAATTTTATTAATGGAATATGGAAAAAAAGAAGGAGAAGAACTAATGAAAGAAATTTTGGAAGAAAAAAAAGCAAAAGGAGACATAGTTGAAGTATTAAAAATTTATAAAACTTTATGTAAATTTTATACGAAGGAAGGGGAAAAAGAAAAAATTGAAATTATTGTGAAGGAAGCTCTTTTATTGATTCAAGAAGACCTTGAGTTGTTAAAAAATTACAATAAATTATTTACTCAGCTTGGAAGAGAAGCAATATAAATCTACTTCTTTACCTTCGATTCAAAAATTGCTTTATCCCCCTATCCAAAAACCCATTGTTGAACCATTAGCCGGATTGTTTCCTGAAACACGTTGCATTGTAACTTTGTATTGACCTGTAACTGTGGGTTTTGCATAGACGATAAAATGTCCTTGACACCAAGAACCAGATGTACCTGAGATAGTAAAATAAGAACCATTTATGTTTGTGTGCCCTTCGGCTATTCCTGTATCATAAGTTTTCGTTGCAAAACCATAAACAGTTAATGGATTATTATTGGGATCATAAAATCTAAAGCGTAAACTGGTGTTAACACTTACTTCATACCATCCCACAATTACTATAACTCCTGATGTTCCAGTCACATTTATTGTTGTGCTTACTGTCTCAGAGGTTGGAGTACTTAAATATTGAGGCGGTTGGGCATCAGAGTAAACCCCTCCATAATCATCATTTGCAGGAGCCCATTGAGTTCCATTCCACTTTAATACCTGACCATTAGAAGGAGCAGCATTTGAGATAGGTCTTCCCTGAATCCTTGAAACTACAGGATTAGGATATGTACCCGACAAATCTCCTCCTGCTGATTCTCCTACATTTATGTATCTGGAATCAGCATAAGACCGGGGGAATAAATCATTTGCACCGGGATTTGAGCTTGCATTAAAACCGTCTAACCTGTCTGCATTAAAAGAATAAGGTGCAGTCGCCAATTCTTGTCTGGGATTCAGGGTCTCCCATTGAAAAGAACTATTCATTATTTCTACCTGTAAGTATCTCGGAGAACCGTTAAATATCGAATCAGGTATGGGGTTAATACTCCCGAGCAAAATATTAAATAATCCAGAGTCAATTTGTACGGGATTTCCACTCCAGTCTTCAAACCAGAGTTCATTTCCTCCGGTCTCTGCATCAAATATTCGGAATCGCATGGGTCTGGAACCATGTACCGGTTGTCCTGTGGTTTTGTCTCTTAAATATCCTTGAAAATTTATCTTCTGAGGCTGAATTCCTTTCAGTTTAACTCTCTTTATGTTTTTTGCCTTCTCTTTGCCTTTCATTAATCCTGCTCTATAGGAAATTGCTCCGACTCCTGTAACAATAAAAATGCCAACCAGTATTCCGAAAATTACTGACTTTGTATCCATATTTTACTCCTTACTTTCAAAAAGGGATTTGAACCCTTATTTTTCAATATATTTATATGTTTTAAATGCCATCAGTGTATAAGTCTCTTTTATACCTTCTATTTTTTGTATCTTTTCCACTATCACTTCCCCTATTCTTTCATATATCGAACTTTCCAAAATTAAAAGTAAGTCAAAAACACCCGTTATCATAAATATTTCTCTTATTTCTTTTATTAAAGAGAGTTTTTTAATTACTTTCGGCCCTGCATCCTTTCTAACTCGTATGAGTACAAAAGCATATTTCTTCATAGTTCCGATTATCTTGTTTGAGATAACCACCAACTTATTAAAACTACCAACGATATAAGTAATATGATTTGTATAAGTTTTAAAAACGTATATTGTTTTGTCATTTTATCACTAATATTTTCCTTCTCTTAATTTTATTCTTATTTTTTAAAATAGCAAAATACACTCCGGGAGATATACTTTTGTCTTTTTTAACAAGGGACAAAAATTCTCTTTTAATCTTTCTTCCGCTTACATCGTATAACTTTATTGGTAATGTAAAAGAAGGAATGTTATTTGAGTATCCTTGAAACTCTGAGATATTCTCTGAACCGTATCCGACAGTTTCAAAAAAGAAGTTTATAAATCCTGCTGTGGTTCTCTGGGCGCGTGAGAGGATATTCTGGGCTGCAAGATAGTAACCTGTGGAGATATCTATGGTGTCGTTCCATTCAATAGCCAATGTTTTATAACCCCAAGCATTTACAGAACCATCAGTAACAAGTCTTATTCTAACCTCATCTCCTAAAACAGGACCGATCACAAAATCCGAATAACTTACAATCCCTACATTTTGCGTTTCACTATACCATACTATATTTCCGAATCTATCGTAAATTATAAAAGTATCGTAATAACTTTCTATTTCTAAAGAATCTATATAAATCCAGAGAGTATCAGCTCCGTAAAGTTTTATTGTATAAGTGTGGTCATAATTATTAGGATAAGGGTGAGAAGTTTCTATTTCCATTTCATCATCATATCCGAATCCGTAATTATCGTCTGCACAGAGGAAATATTGATAGGAAAAATGTGCGTTAAAATCAACCCAGTCCTTGGCTCTTTGTGCAGAATCGTAATGCGGAATATAATAAGAGCCTCCGAAAGCTTCAAAGCTGTATATTCCTCCGGAATATACTGCAAATAAATTCTGATTCTCTTCCACCCATCCCTCAAAATCACTGTGTCCCCAAAAGGCTGTAGGATATGAATGTTGAGGGACACATGCATCCTGAACCAGGTGAGCGGACCATCCCAAATAATACATTGCCTTTGCCCTATCGCCTAAATTCCAATATTTGACTGCTGAATCAAAAACCTGTTGACATAAGGTCCAAGAAGGCATTTGTAAAAAATCAAATAAGTTATCATCATATTCGTCGTAAAAAGGATCATCACAACTCCACCCTTCATGATCTGCCGGGTCCATATAATGGTGAGAGGCTTTCCATAAAGCATCATCATTTTCGTTATTCCCGTCTATCATCCATTCAAGGTAAGTTTTCCCGTTATTTAAAGAATCAAGAAAATCAGCATATAAGACCTTACCATCATTCCTTAATATTTTTTGTGCTTGTCTCAAAATGAAAGTATGAGTCCCTGACCAGTAATCGCCCGGAGAGCCCGACGAAAAAACATATAAAAATAAAATTAACATCTTCACAATTTCTAACTTCTCATTTTACTACTACAAACTTATGTTTTATTTTTTTTCTTCCCCTTTCCAAAACAGCAAAGTAAACACCTTTACTTTTGTCAAATTTCCACTCAATTCTGTAATGTCCGGGTTTTTTTCCGTAAAAAACTCTTCCTATTAATCTACCATCTGCTTTATAAACCTTAAGTGTAACATCACTTTTCCCTTCCGGGATCCCGAATTTAAATATAATTTTCCCTTTATTCACTTCGGGAGGAAGAAAGTATAAAGAATAAGGAATGATTGTGCTATTTAATCCTACTCTTACTTTGAGAGGCCCGAGCCACACATCATTATTTCCTGCTTCACCTTTTACCTTATAAAAATAAATTTTTCCATTCTCCACACTTTCATCTCTGTATGTATTTTGGGTAGCATTCAACTTAGCAATTGACACATAACCCGATTTCTCACGCGTGGACCTGAAAACCTCCCAATAACTGACCTTTTTCTCTGATTTCCACTTTAAAATAACATAACCATTCCCCGTTAATGCGGTCAAAAATAATTCTTCAGTACCCAGAAGTTTTGCTTTTGTCAAAGCATGTATATAACCCCAATATCCTTTGTAAGATGCACTTCCCGATGTATCAATAATCCCATGCTGTGCTACAGCATTCCACAAAACATAAGAAGCACTCTGCATTTTCACCATACCCGCAGACTCAGAACGATCATGAGCTTTAATTATATATGAGGAAGACTGAAGTTGAAAAAAAAGCAAAAAGAATATAATCATGACTCTTTCACCTCCTATTTATTTAATTTTTTATATTTTGCATTTTTCCATTTTTCTACCTTAGGATGCATAGTAGCTTCATATACTTCTTTATATTTATCTTTCTCTAAAAACCACGCCTTCTCTAACCTTCTGTCCTCGAAGAATTTTCTTTTTGCATAAACGACCCAGTCAAAAGTTGCATTGCTTTTTCCTCCATTTGCCTCTATTACTTCAAATCCATCACGATGCTTAATTACTATCAGTCCGTTACAATAAGAAGTTGGCGCCACACTTACTCTCATGGGATGTTGATCATCGATCACAACAGACTCAAGAAACAGGGGATCTAACTTTATATACGCCCTACCTTCTTTTAATCTACCTTCTCCCATGTCCATAAACCATACTTCTGTACCTTCTACACAATAATAAAGAATAGGACCCTGAGAGGAGGGAACTATTGCAGATTTAGTCCCGTTACTAACAATACCTTGTCCCCCATCTAATGCTAACCGTGTATATATTCCAGAAAATCCATTGTAACAACCTATCACCCCATTGGAATTACCATCCGGATTATATGAATATACACCGAAATCTGAGCCTGAATGAGAAACAAAGTAACCTCCATCATTATAATCAGATTCCCCCTTTACTCCTTTATCACTGTATCCGTATCCATATACACCTCCATCCTGTCCCGAGCCTACGAGAGCATAAAGTGACAAAGTAGGATCATAATAGGGCGAATAATAACCGCCTACGTTGCCTACAACTGCTCCTTGATTGTTCCCTGGAGGTACACTTGAGGTGTTTACTCTTCCGAATACAGCACCTTCCCAACTTCCTCCGATTACGCTCCAACCATATGAAGTAGAAAATTGTCCGGAACCACTCACATCCAATTTATAACTTGCACTTGTTTTCCCAATTGCAACATTCCAAGAAGTATTATTAGGATAAAGGTTTGATCCTGAAAGAGTCCAATAAGATGTACCCCCGCTTTCATCAGTTGCAGGAGCCCACTGTGTCCCATCCCATTTCAAAACTTGACCTACAGCAGGAGCTGTAGTTGCAACGGGTCTTCCCTGAATCCCTGTAACGGTGGGATTAGGATACGTCCCGGATAAGTCCCCTCCTGCTGACTCACCGACATTTATATATCTTGAATCTCCGTAAGAGAGAGGAAATAAATCATTGGGGCCCGGAGTAGAACTTGCATGAAACCCATCAACCCTTTCTGAATTGAATCCATAAGGAGCAGTTCCTAACTCTTGTCTCGGAGTAAGAACCTCCCACACAAAAGAGGTATTCATTATCTCAACCTGTAAGTAACGAGGGGCAACCTCAAATACCGTATCAGGGATAGGATTTATACTACCGAGCATAATATTAAATAATCCAGAATCAATTTGAACATTATTTGAACCACTCCACTCCTCCTGCCATAACATATTTCCGCCTGTAGGCGCATCCCATATGCTGAATCTCATGGGTCTTTGCCCATCTACCGGTTGTCCTGTAGTTTTATCCTTTAAATAACCTTGAAAATTTATCTTGTTCGGACCTGCTGCTTTTTCAAATATTACCGTTTGTCTTTCTTTATCCTCTTCTACCTTTCGGGCTTTAAAGATTTTATCCTTTCCGGTAAAGAGCAATATCCCCAGAAGGGGAAGTAATACACTATTTCTCATTTTTTATTTAACATAACATTTTTAAAGGGGATAGAACCCATTGGAAATTAAAACACAATAATTTTTCCTCTTTTATTTTTAAAATGTGTTGCTTTGATCTCATAAAAATAAACACCTTTTGCTTCTGGAATAAACCTAATCCTATAAATTCCTACTTTATATTCACCTTTAAGAACTTCAGCTACTTTTCTTCCTTGACCATCATAAATTACAAGAGATATATCACTCACCTGTGGTAATTTAAGCACAAAAATTGCACCGTTTTTAACAGAATATACAAAAAAAGAAAAACGGGAAGGAACATTCATTTTTTCTTTTACGCTTACTACATTTGCAACAAAAACATAATATCCGCTTTGTGGATCCCTTGAAAAATTGGAAGGTAACGCCTTATCAGAAGATTCAATATAATATTTTACCGTATCATCTTGTTGATTTACAGGGGGAATATCTGCAGCATAGTAATACCCTCCAACCAAATTCATGTTTACTCTTATCCAACCTGTATCTTCCATTCTTTTATAAACCAAAATTACTGAATCTACTCCTGCAAGATTGTCGGTAACCTTCGTTCTCACTTCAAAGGGCCCCATATAAGAAGTGTCACCCCAGACTGTTGTGGATTCAATTAGAGGAGCAGTTATATCTACCCCAAAAGAATCTGGAGAAGAAAAAGAACTTTGATTTCCCGCAAGATCAAAAGCTTTGACTTTCCAAAAATATTTACTTTCCATTGACAAATTGAGTACCACTTGATTAGTATCAAACGTATCGGATACTATCGGAGAAGTAAACGAGATGGAAGTGTCAATCATAAAGATATATTTTACTGGAGAAGAAAATAATCTTATCTTTCTGAAACTTAAATGTTTAAACCTGCTTGGAAAGTTCTGATAAAAAGTAACTTCACTCCATGAGAAGCTTACTTGAGTATCGGAGAGAAACACTCCATTAACAGGATAGTAAAGGACAGGAGTAGCAGGTGTTTGAGTATCAATTGTAAAACTCCACACCGATGACCAATTACTTTGGTTTCCTGCTTTGTCCACTACTCTTACTCTCCAATAATAGACTGAATCCAAAAGATTTCCACTATTGTAAAATGTATCCTGTAAATTTATATCTACTACTCCTTGAGAAAAATTCGGGTCAAATGCACATTGAAGATTATAATAATCTACAGAAAAGTTGTCATTTGAGGAACTCCATATAAAAGTCACGGTAGAAGCATTTAAATAACTGTTATTAGATGGTTGAATAAGTGAAACTGCAGAAGGAGAAGTAGTATCAATTGCAAACACCCATGTCTCATTTGAATTTGTAAAGTTTCCTGCACTATCATAAGCAACCACAAACCAAGAATGATACCCTTCGGAGAGGTCTTGTGTTAATGTAAACTGAGTATCAGAAACAATGGCCTCTGACATGTTATCAATAAAAAGTTCATAATTTTTAATACCTCTATTATCTGTCGCTTTATGCCATATAAATGTAGGACGTAAATTAGGAATAAAGGAAGAATCCGGAGGCGATATAAGACTGAAAGGAGAAGGAGGAGTAGTATCATCAATTACAACTCCATTTGGTCCGAGTTTTGCCATATATATATCCGCATTACCGTTTCGATAATCTTCCCACACTACTATTGCAGCATTTTCACCTGATATTCTTGCTATCCCTCTATCGGTTCCCCAGGCTCCGTCTAATTGTTGTTCTCCATTAGCTGTACATACCGGTTCACCTTCGGCTGACCAGTTCCCTGTTGGATTCCCGTTTCCATCTATTCTTACAGCATAGATATCAAGATTACCATTTCTATAATCCTCCCAGGCAATAAACACTCCTCCTGCTTCGTCCTCTACAACTGCCAACCCTTCTGTCCCACCTGCAAGTCCATTAATAGTACCAGAGGTTATCGCTACTCCATTTGTCTGCCATAATGGAGTACCAGAAGAACTAACCCGCTGAGCATATATACTTCCACTTTGAAAATTACCGCTCCTAAAATCCATCCATACTACTATCACGCCACCGGCACCATCCGAAGCAAGCTCCACATCTGCTCCCTGCTGATAAGGAGCATCACAGACAACAATAGGTCCCCATACAGTACTTCCAGAAGAACTCACTCTCATAAGAGCAATATCAGGCCAACCATCTGTACCATCCACCCAGCCTGCAATGTACACTCCGCCACTGCCATCACTTATTATTTCCCTGCCACGAAAACTTAAAATTTTTGTCCATAAAAGAGAACCAGTTGAATTAAGGCAAGCAAGCTTGTAAGTAGAACTTTTGCTGTATAACACATACATATTTGTTCCGTCCCATACTACACCCCTTACATAGAAAGAAAGTGTATCACTTTCAATTTCCGTTCTCCAGGCAACACTTCCATTTGAATTAACCCGTGCAGCAATTATCCCTCTTGTGCCTCCTCCGGGTGTTCCGTATCTCCAAGCTACATAATGTACGCTTCCACTTGTAGCTGAAATCTTAGGACCTAACTCATTCTTATCACCCATGAGAGATATATTTGTCCCATTTGAACCGCCCCAAACTGTGCCTCCACCTTGTGATACACATCTTCCATAAACTTCATAAACTGCAGGAGAAATACTTCTCTCATCTGTCCATACCGCAACAAGTCCACCAAGATCACGATGAGATACAGAAAAACTACCTACTTCGTTATTCCCATTCACACATATACCTAACCCATCAGTTATCCATCCCAGATTCCCGTCGCCGTCCACTCTCTGTGCATAAAGGTCACCATAAGAATCATTGCGGTAATCCCTCCAAGCAATGTAAAGATAACCATTCATCATTCTGGATGTTATTTTAGGTTCATATTGATTTGCACTATTAGTGCACACGGGGGTTCCGTTTTCGAGCCATACAGAATATAAGTTTGGGAAAATAAAGCATAAAATAAAGACAGTTAAAATATTGAATTTCATCTTATACCTCCTTTTTTAAACTTTATGATCTTTCTTTTAATCATTTTGCCATTAATTTTTAGTTGTAAAAAATATATTCTATTAAATTTCATTAATTCTTTATTCACTTTTCTCCCATCTACTGTAAATACAGAAAAAATTAAAGGAAAGGGAATTCTAACGGGGGAAAATGAACTTTCTTTAATATAAACAGGTTTAATGATAAAAAATCCTGAAACATCATCGTTAACATTTCCTGAAGCATCATAAACCCTTACCATAACCTGTGCCCAACTGGTGGGATTGTTCGGGACTATCCATAAAATTGAATCTGCTGAATAATAAGAGGAATCAATAAGAACCCAAGTTCCTCCCCCATCTGTTGAATACTTAACAACTGAATATAAAAGAGTGTCATTATCCTGAGCAGACCATTTAATAATCACAGTATCATTCACAAATAAAGTTTCTCCCTCTACGGGATAAATTAAATTTACTATTGGTGGTTCAAAATCTGTAGAACCATTTCCTCTCACTCTCATAGCATAGACATCAAAGTCTCCGTTTCTTTTATCTTTCCATACAACGATTGCTCCATCATAATTATCACCTATAATGCCTCTTCGCTCCACAAGAAATTTCATTGAATCTGCAGAAGAAAGAAGAGCTTCTTTAGTCCATAAAATATTACCGCTTTCAGAAATTCTTTGAGCAACAATTTTATTTCCTCTATCAGTCTTTTTTGTATAAACAACTAAAACAGTTGTATCATTATAGGGATTCCGTGAAACAATGCCTTCAAGTGAAACCAAAGAATCAATTATTTTTTCATTATTCCAGAGCATGTTTCCATAATAATCATATAATTTTGCACAAAGAATATAATTAGAATTTCCGTTTGTGTCTTTTACATAGAAAACCATTACATTACTTCCTACCCTACAAATATTAAAAAGGGGGACTTCATAAGTTGCTTGAACCACCGTAACATCAAAAACTATACTATAATCCGACTTAATATGCATTAATCCCCATTCATTATTATTTACTCTATAAGGTATCAGTACAGAACCTACTCCTGAACTGGAGTTTATAGGAAGAGAATTTAAAGAAAGTTCACCTAGTACAGTTTTTGTCCATATTATATTACCTGTGATTTCGTCTATTAAACTTACTTTATATTCTCCTATAATTGTGTCTTCATAAAAAATAAAAATTTGTCTTACGGTTTCGACCACATCAAAGAGTTTTGCTCCAGAAAAAAGAAGTTTACCATTAGAACCCCATTCTGCGGTTCCATCATAGACTTTAATTCGTTGAGCATAAATGTCCCTTTTACCACTTCTAAAGTCTTCCCATACTATTATTACTTTATTTGCTGCCCATAATCTGTCCTGTTCTATCAAGGGGTTATCTTGATTACCAGAAGCAGAACATACCGGAATCTCCCATAGAACTACTCCATCCTTATTTATTCTTTTTGCATAAATATCAAACTCTCCAGAAGAATTTTCTTTTGCCCACACTACTATACAAGAACCATCCACATCATCACTTATTATATCAGGATATCTATCTTTATAAACGGAACCAGATACATTGAGAGGATTTGCCCAACGGAAATTACCTAAACCATTTGATATGGAAGTGAGATATATTTCAGAAACATCCGTATCCTCCCACACAATAAATGCATCTCCAAACCATCCCATTACAATATGAGGATTTATTTGGTCCCCAGGCATCACCACAACAGGATTACCTCCTGTATTCCACGTACATATAAACAAGTAGAAAATAAAATTCATAGTTAAATTAATAAAGGATTTTTCTTAGAATTAGCTTAGAAAAATAGAATATAATTATTTCATATCAATATTTTTATTTAAATACCTTAAATCCAAAATTTTACTCATAAACAAGTACCCCTCAAATGTAAATTTCCTTAGGGTAAGGTCTCTATTTTTATCTATTCTCAACTTTTCTATCTTTTCATTAAAAGGTCTCAGTTTTTCAAGTTCGCAATTTATTTCAAGATTAATATGGTTATAAGACAAGGAAAAATCCCCAGAAGCCAAAAGTGTATCATTCTTGAAGAAATATATATACCCCTCTTCATATCCACATTTATACTCAATAGTATCATAAAGAGAAATATATTTAATAAATTTTTGCAAAATAGTGTCCTTCAACTCTATATACAAAATATCACTATCATTTATACAATTTTTTTTAGTATCAGGGTATATAACAATTCTGTCTGCAGTTAACAGTAATGAATCGAGTACCGGATAACCAAACTTACTAAATACCTTTTGCATTTCTTGAGAATAGTTTTCAGATAAAAAGGTGTAACCTATTTTTCCTTCTTTATTTCTTATAAAAGGGTCCGCACCGTTTCTCAGAAGTACTCCGACTACGTCATTATTATAATTTTGAATAGCAAGATATAAAGGGGTGTTTCCATCTATATCCTGTTTATTGACATCACATCCTTTTAAAATTAAATATTCTGCAATCTTTGCATTACCCTTTATAGCAGAATAATGAAGAGGAGTCTCACCTGCTTCATTTTCTTCATTCACACTTAAACCTTTGGAAATTAAAAGGGAAACGATGTTAATATTGTCACTATCGCCCCAAGCGGCATAAAATAGAGGAGTATTGCCAAGGTCAGTTCGTACAAAGGGATCTGCACCCTTTTCAAGCAATAGTTTTACCATTTTTATATCACTTTTTTTACATGCTATATGAAGAAGTGTTATGTTATATTCATAGAGCTCATATTTTGCATTAGGATCTGCTCCTTTTTTAATGAGACTTTCTACTTTCTTATAATTACTTTCTTTTACAGCTTCATATATTTCCCAATACCATGAAGGAGGACGAAAAAATTTAATAAAACAGACTTTTATAAAGAAAAGAAAAATGATATAAATTTCACGAGACAACATTACTTTCTTTTTTCTTTTAAATAATTAATAAGTTCCTTTCCTATCCCTTTTATTGAATCCAGTGGCAAGGGAAAAGAAGAAGGCATAAATAATCCCGAATCATAAAATATTTCTTTATAAGGACTTCGTAACTCTGCACCGTAGGATGCAAGAATAAGTGCCTCCAAAATTTTAGAATCATAATAATTAAGAAGTGAATCGATTTGTAAATATAGTTCATCTCTATCCAAGGGTTCCCACATTATTTTACTTTTGAATAATTTCATTAAAAATCCATAAAGAAGGAAGGAAGATTCTTCTATGGTTTGAGACAGAATTTTACTATTTGAAAGTGGTATTTTTTCTAAAAAAGGAATAATTCCATCCCAAGTGAAATAGCACAGTTCTATATTTTTTTGAGGTTCAATATTCTCAAAAGTAATTTGAAGAGAAGGAAAAGGGTAGGCAAAGTATTTAAAAGAATAATTTATCCCCGTCTTTTTTCGGTTTAAAGGTTTATGAATGGGTCTTTCGTCTATTCGGTATCCTACAATTACTTTGTCTCCATAATAAACATTTAAGCCTACAGGAGTATAAAGAAATTTGTAAATAAAAGTTGCTTTTTTAATTTTTCCGTCCCAAAATTTCCCGGTTTCAAAAAGATAAGATATACACTGTGAACCATTAGAATAGAGGGTACTCTCAAGATTGTAAATATGCGTTATTGAAGTGTAAGATTTTGCTTTAAAATTTACATTAAAGAGACTTACAAAATTCCAGTAAAAATCTTCATTTTTTCCTATTTTTAGGAGGTTTATTTTTTTTACTTCTTTTCCGTTAACAAATATTTGGAAATTTCTTAAAGCAGGTTTTATCTCTGATAAATTCTCGCCTTCTTCTATCCCTATATCAGGAAAACCCAGTTTTACCTTTTTATTCTCTTTTTCCGGATTGTAAAAGATTAAATTTGCATTTACTTCAAAAGAGTTTTCTGTATTCTGATAAAACAGAATTATTTCACTCTCAAGGATGATATCTGTTTCTTCTATGGGGTAAATATTTGCCCCTGTACCTCGGAAAATTGCGTCATCACCTAAAAGTGAAAAAGAAAACATAAATAAAAGTATGTTTTTTCTATTTAATAACACTTATTTTCTTAACTCCTTTCATATGTTCAGTTTTAAAATAAATAAAATATATTCCCTTATTAAGATGTAAATTTAACTCTGAACCCTCTCCCGTGGGTGCAGACAACCTTGTGAGATGGATATTTCTTAGGTTTCTCCCACTCAAATCATATACTTCAATCCTAATATAATCTGAGTTACTCATCTGATAAATAATCTTGGAAGTTAAAAGTCGGGGTATTATTAAGGTAGTATTCTCTACAGAATTTTTTTCATTAACCCATGTTCCAGGAGATTTTGAGGCTTCAGCAGTATTTCCGTAAGCACCCATATTTATTCTTCCACCGTTAGGTTGGGGTTCATTAGAATAGTCATCAAGAGGATCTCCTGCATCTATACATGGACTGGTAGTATCATCAAAAACCCACCCGTTCTCGGTCCATCTACCGTATTCTGATTTAAGATGATAATCACTATTCAAAGTATCAGCAAATAGAGGGTCCACCTCAATATTACCCTCCCCCGAAGGAGCAGAAAAACCGTTTTTCCAGAAATTGCAATAAGTAACAGATACACCGGATAAATCAGCTCCAAGATAAGAATAGTTGGTAAAACCATACACTATACTATTCTTCAAAACATTTCCCTGAGAAGTACTGTCAGCCGGTCCGAAAAGCTTTGAAAAATCCCTCTTTGTAGTAAAAAATACACAGTTTTTTATTAAATTGTTTGTCGCCTCGCTTCCAAATCTAATCCCTGTCTCGGTGTTCCCCTCCAATATACAGTTAATAAAGAAATTTGAATCCGCAACAGCAAAATTTATTGATACAAAAGAACCTATTGACCTGTTATTTATAAAATAATTCTTTCTTGCTCCTCCCCGCGGCAAAAATCCGCTTACACAATCTATAGCTATAGAATTCCTTATTACATTATTGTAAGACTCGTTCCACACATAAAAACCCTTCATCGTCCCCCTTGCAACACAATCAACAATCTCATTATATTCACAAAATCCTTTGAATCCTATTCCATGCCCTGCAACATAAGTTCCCGTATTTTGCACCAAACAATGCTCTATCCTGTTATACATTGAACCTCCTTCATTATAATTATCCGCAATAATAATAAAATAATCAGGAAAATGAGGATCATCAGGACCCGTCCCATGCACCACAGAGTTATAAATAACGCAATACTTTGACGCCCTTATAAAAATATTCGTCATATCAGCATCTATGGTCTGACAACCATATATCACCGATGAATCGCAATTGGTTTTAAGCCATATCCCATCCCTGCCCCCCTGTGTAATTATGTTGACAAACTTCAACCCCCTGCTTTGTTCCGCCAACAAACATGTTCCATTTGCATAAGGCCTCCTGATTTGTATATTTCTGATTTCTATATAGTTTGCATAATATATATAAATTCTTCCACTATCTATTAAAGGCATCTCCGAAGGATCAAGCTGCGGCACAGGGAGACCATTCTCATTATATATATCAAACAAAGGAGGCTCAGGAATATCACCCGGTACATTCTTATATCCTATAAACACAATCGGACTATCCCTGTATCCACTGTTAACCATCCATACATCCTCCGCACCATAATTACCTGCCTCAATATAAACAGTATCACCTGCCATGGCTTGACTCGCAGCATACGCTATAGTCCTCCAAGCTGTAGAGGGAGAAAGACCATCATTATTGTCATCTCCCTGAGTTGAAACATAATAAGTCGCCGAAAATACTATTTTTAATGAAAACACCCCAATTATAAAGATTTTATCTAAATATTTCATATCCTCTCTCCTTCATTTTCTCTCAGGATTTGAACCTTTTTTATTTTTTATTTTTTCCACATATATATCCATCCCCTGTATCTCTTTTATTTTTAAACTATTAAAATTCTTACCGAGAAGATACGCTATATTCTCAGGAGACTCCGGAGTTATAACCTCCAAAATTCCTGCATTTCCCACATACTCTCTTATTATCACCTTCTCAACTCTCCTCACATTTTCAAGCAAAAAATTCCTTATATCACCGAATTTTTCAAAAGAAATATTGTACAAATGAATCTTTACTATATTCCCACCAACCTGCCATCCCTCAACTATCTCTTTTTTTAAAATATTAAATAACGAATCAACAAGCTTTTTCTTCACAACAGAATTAATTTCAGGATAACTTTTTTCTATTCTTTCAGACGCCATAATCTCTGCCGACCTCGGATCTATTGTTCTTGCAGTTAATATAACCTGTTTTATTTTCCTGTTGAAATAAGACGCCTTCAACATTCTTTCCTCCTCCCGATATTCTGCAAATACAACAATTTCAGCTCCCTCCCTTAATGCATATCTGGCAAGCATTGTATCATTTGCACCTGCAAACACAAGTCTCAGTTTTTCTTTACCCATCTTTTTCTTTAAACTTAAAGGATCAAGAACAGGAAATCCGGTATCCCTGAATAAACCGGTAAGCATATCCTCCAGAAAAGAAACATTGGAAATAACAAGAACACGGGGTCGCCCTTTTTCCAGTATCAAAAGTCTGAGAGCTACCAAGTCATCTTTTAATTTCCCCTCTTTTATAACCGCCTTTATTTTCACCCTGTAAAGTCCGTTTTCCTCTTTCTCCGAAATTACCCGATATTCCTTTACATACCCTTCCGCCTTGGAAAATATCTTATCCTGAAGAAGTTCATAATTCTCCACAATTGTCTCCGAAGATAAAAACACACCCGCACCCTGCTCAACCGCATTCCTCAATGCATCCTGAATTGCTCTGTCACGTGCAATACCTTTTGAGACATTCTGAAGAGAAGCCACACCCTCGGATATTACAACCTTTTCTGAGTTCAAAAATAAAAATATAAAAAGAAAAGACTTCATTAAAACAAAGCAAGTACAATTTTTTTTCCTATTCTCCAAATCGCTTTCAGCCATTTGAGCTTTTCGGCTTCTTTTTTTCCTACCACAAAGTCTCTCTTATTTAAAGCAGATTTTATCTTTATTACCAATGCTGACTTTGAAAGTTCTGGATCAGATAATATATCATTCAGACTGTTAACAAAATTTATTACTTTGGTAGCTTTCGGATCCTTAGGGTCTATAAACTCGGAGGTATCAAGTAATAAATTTTCTTTTTCATCGTAAAATTTCGGAAAAACAGCAGGTTTTATCTCGGCTCCCGATGCATCAATTACCGCACCGGTGTAAAATAAGGTTTTTAATTCCGGTTTATCCTGAATTTTACCTTTCTTTTTCGGGACCTCAGGTAATATGGGGGTTATAAACCCATCTTCCCCAAAAAAATTAACCGCAAGCTCAACTTCAACAATACCGTTTTCTTTATCAATCTTAGGCTCTCCTATCATTCTTGCATTTTTCACAATACCCTGTACCCTGCTGAATATTAAATCACTTTTTAATATATAATTTTCTACAATTGTCTCGGATGTAATATGGACACCTTTTATGGTTTCAAGCAGATTCCGCTGTGCTACAACAATTGCAACCCTTCTTGCTTTCAGGATTTCTTGAGATAGATTTTTTGCTTTAGGATCAAAAGCACCGTAACCCTTTGCGGTAACAATCCCTTTTACCCAGTCAATTTTACCATGCTCCGTAACTTCAACACCTTTTGAGGGGGTTGAAATTTGAACAAATAGTAAAAAAGAAAATAAAAGCTTCATTTTTCCCTCCTTATGTTCATTTTTTTGCTTTCTTTAAAGCATGTAAACAATTCTGAACAGCCATTTCAAGCGCAGATTCCTTATTGAGCATTGCTTCACCTCTCCCCCTTGAATAATAAACAACTTCTCCTGTTTTTACATTTACAAGTTTGAAATAAAGACCTATTACATAAAGAGTCCCCATACTTTGTATGTCTCTTCCTGCTGTTTCTATATTATAAATCCCAATAAGCTCTGCTCCAAGAATCTTCCCGAATTCAACCACCTGAGACTCATCAACAACACCGGAGTATTGAAAACCCTGTTCATCAAGCACTTTCTCTATATCTCTTCTTTCAATAACCATAAAAAGACCTGTTCTAAGAAGTTCCATTGAAAATACATCATAAAGTTTATCAAGATCCTTTTTACCCATATAAGGAGAATTCTGAAGGGGTATAAGGGCAACTCTGTAAGTCCGTGTTAAATCAAAAGTAGGAGCAACCGTTCCTTTTGCATAATATCCTGTCATACAGGAAATAAAAAATAAGAACAAAATCACCACCCCTCTTGCCATCCTTCCTCCTCCTTCCCCCCTTTTTCATACTTTTTTATCCACTCCCTTAATTCCTCTTTTGAGGAAGAAAACTCAAAAGCTGAATAAACTTCATGAAAGTTTTTCTTATCTACCAGTTTCGGATAAATAATCTTACAGGCTTCAATTTTATTTTCCTCAAATTCAAACAATTCAAGTATATCAATAAGTTGGGATACAGTAAAATAGTTTCTATCTGCAGCATCTTGTAAAATTTCAAGTCTTGTGTCTTCAAAATTTTCACTCCTAAGTGTTCTTAAAAGAGACCTAAAAGAGGAAGGACTTATAGGGTATATTTTTTCTTTAACTTTAATTTCTGTTTTGGCTTCTTTTACGGAGGAAAGAGTCTTTATGTAAAGAATATGTTCCATCCCCTTTTTTATTTCTATTTTTTTCTCCCATTTTCCACCTTTACCTGTAACAATTATTCTGTAAAATCCCGGGGAATATATTTCCTTGAGTGTGGGTATATCAGCCCTGTGGAGTGGGAGTAGTCCTTTATCGGTTCGTATCTCAACAAGTGCCCCCTCGGGTTCAAGGATTTTTATTATTGTACTCCCATCATCTGTTTTTTTCCGTATAAGAAGATAATCATTTGTTTCTTCCTTTTCCTCGTATTCTTCTTTAATATCGGTTTTACCTTCTTTTATCTTTACTTTCATTTTTATTCCTTCCTCTATTCCCGGTAACTTCATTTCAATTTCACCTTCCTGTTGAGAGTAAAGGGGAAGTGCATAAAAAGGGAGAAAGAGAATACCAATTATAAATAATAGAGTGGAAAGGCGATTCATAACTATATAGATAGTATAGTTTTTGGAGGGATCGAACCTTTAGTAAAGCACTCAATTTATAATTTATTAAATACAATTAAGACATTTCCTTAGAATTCACTTAGAAAAATCCCTTAAAATATTAAAAACTGCAGAAATCTTTTTAACAGTTTTAAGGGATCTTTGAGCCGGCATTTTTGTTGTTTTTAAGTACCAAATTCATATATTCGGTCAAGTGGCTTTCATATATCTGGGTTTATATTTTTGACCCTGTTTTAGGATTTTAAAATTTATACCTTCTTCTTTCCTAACCAGTTTAAAAAATCACAATTCATACAGGTAAGTTCTTTTTCTGTAAAGGTTCCCTGCACCTTACCCCCACAAAATGTGCCTGCAATTGCTCAGCAAATTCTTCCACCGTTTTTTCCTCCATTTATACCATTAGCAGTTGAATTTGTGGCAGCAGGACATACACCTAATTCGTACACCTTATTGCCTCCAGGTTCCTGTCCGCATTTTTTATACTTCCAGCAGTTTATCTTTTTCATAAATATATTTTTAACTTTTTATAGAATTAGGGACTTGAACCTGAATTGGAATATAATAAACAGGAAAATAAATAACCTCACATTCTAATAATACATTTAGAAAAGCAAGTAAAAGTGAATTAAAATTTACAGGATTTATTAAACTCAAATCCCCATTATTTCCATTTTACTTCATATCTGCAGTGAGGAGCTCCCTCACATACACATTCATTTTCTTTGGCTTCAACTTCTTTTGCTCCTGAAAGTTCAAGAGCCATCTCCATGCCACCTTTTATTACATAGCAATGAACTTTGTTGGGAATTGCGTAATCCGAAACTGTGACTTCAATACTTTTTTTTCCGGTTTGTTTTACTTCCATTTTCCCTGTTTTATGATACATCTTCCATAGTACAGGGGCTCTTTTTATTATAAACATCGGATTTCCAAACTTATAGAAAACTTTATAAATAGTAGGGAGAGTTGTTTTCAGGAGATATTTCCCTATTTCATCCGCTTTAGAAGGGTCTCCATTGAAGCACTTTTTACATACTGCATTTAATAAATCAATAAAGTATTCTACAGGGTACCATCTGAAGGTGAGAATAAATTTAAGTTCTTTTTGCACATTTTCAGGAAATTCTTTAAGAATGGAGATTAAAGTTTCTTCTCCGAATTTTTCCTTTACAAAGTCCAATACACCTTTTATAGTGCTTCCTTTTTCCATTTTTAATTATACTATCCTTTTCACTTAGAAATCGCTTAGAAAATTCATTATATCAAAAGGTCTGAAGGAGGTTTCCTTCTTAATCTCAAATAAAATTCCTTGTTGCATTTTTTTATAATTTTTATTACTTCCTCTTCTTTGCCCTGTTTTTTGAAACATTTTACTAATATTCTATATGCTTCAACATTAACAGGGTCTTCCTCTATAACTTTTCTTAAGACTTCTTCGGCTTTTTTGTATTCTTTCATATCATAGAATATTTTACCCTCTACCAAAAGAAGGTCAATGTATTTTTCTTTGTAAAACTCTCTTTTATTTAAACAAAAATCCGAATATAACTCACAACTTAATAAATCACCTTTATAGTATTTAAGGGCTTTTTCAATATATTTCAATCTCTCCTTTTGTGAGGAAACTAAAAACACCTTGGTATAAAGATTGAGGAAATGGGATATATCAAGATAATCCTCACTTCCTATTAAAATATAACTTTCTCCCTGTCTAATAAGTTGAAAGGGTAGAGCATTGTTTTTTAAAAATTTTCTGATCTCACTTATTGTAAAATAGAGAGTGTTTTTTGCTTTTTCAGCGTTCATATTCCGCCAGAAATTTTCAATTATTATATCTTCAACACACGGGGTATTTAAGTTCATAAAAAGAAATTTTAAAACTTTACGGGTCTTTTCTCCTTTTATCTTATTCAAAGGAATTTCTTTACCTTCAGCAATTATTTTGAATTCTTCTAAGAGTTGTATCCATATTTCAGGTTTCACTCCTCCTAATACTTCTTCCTTTTCCCTTATTAACACCCCAAAGTTAAATTTTTTTAAATAAGAGTTAAGACTCTTTAAATAAGTTTTTTCTTTTGAATAATTTTTTACAACCTTATAAGCTTTTATTAAGTAAATAAGAAACCATATATATTCAAAGGGTTTTTTAATTTTATATAACTCTTTCCACACTTTCTCCATATTTTCTACTCTGCTTTTGTATCCTTTACAGACTTCCAGATAATTTAAAAAACCTTCTGTCAGTAACCTCAAGTCTTTAAGCTGGAAATTCTGCATCTCTTTGTTAACACTCTCAAGCACCTCATATGCTTTTTCATATTCCTCTTTCTTTGTATAAAGATACCCAAGATATAAAAGTGGGCTAAGATAGTACTTGCTACCTATATCTTTAAGTTTTACACTCGCAAGTTTTAAACATTCCTGTGCCTTTTCCAATCTCCCTTCAGCGATGTTTATTTTACCTTCAAGTTCTAAAAAAGCAATGTAAAGGAATTCTTCATGTAATACGGAGAGTGATTTACCTTTCTCTAAGAATTCATAAGCCTTATTTATGTCCCCTTTTCTATAAAAGAGATCAGCGAGGTTAAGAAGAACAACCGTGTAATTGTAATTGTCTTTTAATTGACTTGCTTTTTTTAACAAAGAAAAGAATACCTTTTCGTTTATCACTCCCTTCTCTTTATAAAGAACGGATAGACTTATTTCTATGGGTAAAATAACCTTATGATCCTTTCCGGCAACAGCAATTTCTAATGCTTTTTTATAATATTTCTCTGCTCTTTTTAAGTTACCTATATATAGAAAAAGAGAACCTAATATGCTCATTATAATTCGCTTAAAATCAAGATTCACTTCCGGAATCTTTCTCAGAAAAGATTTCAAAACCTTGTAGGCAACCTCGAATTCTCCTTTTAATAATTTAACTTCCGCAACACTTACGCTTCCTATAAATTTATATTTTAAATCTTTTTTTCTCCTTAATCTTTCAAAAAACTCACATGCTTTCTCGTATTCCCCTATTTTTCGGTGATAAATGCCCTTTAAAATAAGTACTTCTTCACAATTTCTAAAATTTAAATCCAACCCCTTACAAATTTTCTCCAAAAAAACAGGTTCATTCTGGATATCAATTTCTGAGTACTTTTCTTTCACTAATTTTTTTAACTCTTCAAAATCTTTCGCATAAAAATAAAGTTTTGCAAGAAATCCCGATAGTTCTTCTTTGTAATACTTTTTTAACTTTCTCAACACATCCCTATCCATTAAACCTTTCTCCCGCAGAAACTGGAGAAATAGAGAATGAACCTCCCATACATTTTTGTTTATTCTGCGAACAAAAAGATTTCTTGATTCAAGGAACTTTAACAAATCTTTCAAAGTTATGTATTCGTGAGTGTTTAAAAGCTCTTTAACCTCCCCCAAATTAAAAACTTCGGGTAACAAAGAAAGAATCATAAGCCCTTTTTTCAAATCAGAAGGAATAAGAGTAAATACTTCTTCTTCAATATAATTCAGAAAACTTCTTTCTCCCAATATATCCCTTATTCGTTTTCTCTCCCCGCTTCTTATTTTCTCTATTAAGACATTTACTGCAATTGGCCACCCAGAAGTGATATCATATACAGCATTAACTTCTTCACTGCTCATCTTTTTTCTGAATCTCTTCCAGTAAAGTTTTCTAACCTCTTCTTTTGTGAACCAGAGTTCCTTCTGGGTAAATACATGGTAAATATAAGGAAAATGTTTCTCAATGTTTATTTGTGTTCGGGAAGCAAATAAAAAAATCAAGGAAGGGGAACTTAATTCAATAAATCGCGAAAAAAAACGAAGAATTTTAAAATTATGTGATACCTTATGGAAATCATCAAACATGAGTATCATTCTTTTTTGCAATGGAATTTTATAGAAAAAATCAATTTCTGCTGTTTTAAATGGGAACTTTTTTCTCATCAACAAGAACAAATTTTCTATAAGGAAACCAATATCGTTGTCTTTTTCATCCAATCGGTAATATAGACTCTCATCTTTAAACATATCCCTAATTTGGGCTAATAAGCATGTTTTACCGGAACCCGGAGGAGCAAAAACAAAGAAAAGATTTTTTTCCTTTAAGTGATAAAAAGATTTTAAAATGTTCCTTTTTTTTATTATGACATTACTTTTTATACCTAACTCGAACTTTAAATTCTTATTCTCTTTCATATTTGAAATTTTAAAGAAAAAAATTTTATAAGTCAAAAAATTATACAATCAGTTCAAAAGTAATTTGTCCCCCATACGGATACAGCTCCTACAGAATATATCACCATTATATTGTAGTAGCAATTTCCTAATCGCAATACCCTCTCCTTACAACCAATAAAAAATTTATCTTACATCTTTATAAATTTTACCTTATCTTGCTTAAATCGCAATATGTACACTCCCTTCTTGAATTTCTCTAAATTAATCTTAAGCACAATCTTACCCCTGCCCATCCTCCGCTCTAAACTCCATACCTTTCTTCCATCAGAACTAAATATCTCTATTTCCTTTATACCTCCCGTCCTTATATAAAGAGAAAGATTTAAAAAATCCGAACAAACAACCGGAAATAAACCTATTATCCTCTCCTTAAACTCATAAGGATAAACAATGTAAAGAGGACCGAACCATTTCCCATCAGCATACACCTTATAACCGTACCTTCTACCCCCTTCCACATCCTTATCAATATAAACATTACCATCCCTCACCTCCACCAAAAACCTAAAACCATCCCTTTCATCCTTGTAAATTTTCCACCTCTTATACCCGAAAAAGTTTATCACTATCCCTTCCTCGCTTAAACTTAAAGCAAAATAATAATCCGAAACTCCTAAACTCGCAAGTTTATCAGTTGTCAAACCTTTAATATACAACTGATTCACACTTCCTCTCCAAATCCAATTCACACCGTCGGGACTACGCGCAATGTCCCCTGACTCATGAGCAGCGTATAAACTGTCTCCACCCACTGCTACCATTTTCTCCATACCGAACATTGAAATTGACCCTATCGGAGTATAATTTACAGAATTTGTAGACTTTAAAATATCCCCTTCTCTTGTAAGCAAAAATACAGCACCTGAACTTGTTGCCCCACTCACTATATTTGAAAAACCGGCATTCCCTAAAATATATGAAGTAAAATTACTACCTACAACAACCCTTACTACATCACCCGAACGTGTTATCCCTAAGAAATTTCCGGGATTTAAATCAGGTATAAAATCAACAAAATCACTCAACCCCAAATTCCTTTTAAGTTCCCATATTCCTGAATAATTCGTATAAAGATCCCCACTCTCCGTAAGCACATAAATATGATCACTCGCATCAACCCATATTGCAACACCATCACTTATAGGAAGATTCTTAACCCAACTCCAATTTACGCCTCCATCAGTTGAATAATAAATCTCCCCTTGTCTGGTCAAAACATACAAATGACCATCCTTATTTGAAGTAATATCCATAGCGTCAGAAAATGGGGCAGGATTTGAAATAAAAGTAAAACCTGCTCCTCCGTTTGTAGAATAAGCAATCTCTCCTTTATCCGTAACTACCACTATTACTGACCTTAAAGGGATAGTTATAAAAAACAAAAGAATTAGTCTTTTCATTTTATTTCAAAAGCATAAATTCAACTTTTTTTACAAAATCGGGTGTTTTCATCAAAACTACATATTTTCCTGAAGGTAATTCTTTACCGCCATTATCTCTTCCATCAAAATAAAACTTATAAAAACCGGGTTCAAGTGCATGATTCACTATCGTCCTAACCCTCTGACCAGAAATATTGTAAACTTCAATGCTTGTCCTCACCCTTGATGCATAATTAAACCCTATAACCTCACACATTATCCAACCCCCATTCCTGAATACCGAAGGATAAACAAAAAGAGGCTTTTTCAAAGAAGTAACCGCTTTCTCCCCTATAATATATTCCCTCCCCCATCCATTCACCGCTCCTAACCTGTAAATAAGAAAAGGCTTATGGGACTTCTTATCAATATAATAATTTTGCCTTACAATTTCGGAATTCAACTTTTCAAATGGACCCTCAGGATTATCAGAAACATATAAATTATATCCCTCAATATCAGGGACACCCGGATCCGTGTCCCATGTAAGTTTAACCCCTTCACCTGAAGGCTCTGCAGAAAAACTGAGAAGCGTAATTGTTGACTGAATTGTAAAAAATGAATCAGAAACATCACAAAAATCAGGGTCCATAGGCTCATAACCCGTAGGGCACACCTTTATTAAAGCAAACCTCGTTGGCACATGCGGAACACGAAATGTAAAATTCGTTCCACCACCGAATAATACACCATATGCTATTAATTGCCAAGAATACCCACCATCCACGGAAAGATAGACATTCTTGTTTGAAAGGCAATGTGTACTAACACTAACACTTCTTAACACCCCTACAGGCCAAATTTCGCCACCATTCGGAGAAACAACACTGTCCCATGGAGTATATTCTTCATTTATTGGTAAATAACTACCATTATAACCACCTATCGCATATATCTCATTATTAACTACTCCTATCGCAAGAGCACGCCTCACAGTCGGCATACTCGCCTTCGCCACTCAAGAATTCGTCGCAGGATCATACTCCTCATTCGTCGATAAATAAGCACCATTATAACCACCTATTGCATATATCTTATTATTAACAACTCCTATCGCAAGACCATACCTCGCAGTCGGCATACTCGTTTTCGTTGCCCAGCACTCTGCTCTTACGAGAGAAAATATTGCACTTCCGCTTATTAGACCTATCATTATAATTTTTTTCATTTTTAACCTCCTTTTTGACTTTTTATTATAAATTTGACTTTTTATTATAAATACATTTTCTTAGAAAAATCTTAAAAAAATTTTGCAATACATTGCAACACAATAATTTTATTGAAAAATTTTCCGAATTTCCTTACCCCATCCCTACTCCCAAAATACTTTTTCAAAAAACTGCGCAACCGGCAAATACACAGGTGAAATCTTTTACTTTTTTCTGAATAGAAACAATCTCTATTTTCTTAATCTTTATCCCCCTATCACTCATAGCACTCTCAAGCATACTCCTTACCTCCTCAATCCCCCTTTCCTTTTTACCAAACCCACTCCACTCCATTATCATACCCACCTCCTTTGAACTTTCAGGAATTGCAACACCACACACCGCAGAAATAATTTCCCCCCTTTTATCAGATATAAGCGAAGCATACGCTATATGCAAAACCGAAGAATGAGGCAAATATACCTTATTCCTTTTTTTTACTCCCGGAGGGAGAATGCTTGATATCTTTACAAGATTGTAATTCTCAATTTTTGCTCTTCTTAAAGCCCTATCAAAGGAAAGAAGATATGTATCAGCGATACCGAAACCCTTTGTTAAAAAATAATTTCTAAACATCCTTTTCCCATATAAAAGGTTTTTCATCCGTAAGCACCCTTCCCTTACTTTCAAGCGACTCCTCAAGATATTTCGGTAATACAAAAATCTTTTTTATATACTCAGGTGTAAGAAACCTAAGGTCCTCATAAACTTCTGAGTCCTTTTTTAAATCAAACCTGTTTAAAACATCTTTTATATTCATCTTTTCCTTCATGGCAAGAACAAAACCCCATGACATCTGAAAAGAAGGAACAAATACTTCATAAACAAAAACAGAGGGGAAGACCTTTTTTAAAGTCCTTTGAAGTGAGAGAATAAAATCATAATAATAGATAACAGTTGAACCTGCCTGAAATACACAGATTCCTTTGTCCCTTAATTTTTTATTTAAAATCTCAAAAAATTCTTTTGTAAAAAGAAGGGCTGAAGGACCTCCTTCAAGGGGTTCTGTTAAATCGGATATATAAATATCAATGAAATTATCATTTAAAGATTCAACATCTTTCCTTGCATCAAGATAAACAACCTCTGCTTTATCATCATCAAATGCACCCTGATGCCATTCCGGTAAATATTTTTCACAGAGTCTCACAAATTCCTCATCAATATCACACATTCTCACTTTTTTTATATCCTTATGTTTCAAAACCTCTCTTAAAGTTGCTCCTTCACCACCTCCTGCTATGTAGATAGTTTCAGGATTTTCATGCAGAAGAATTGAAGGATGAACAAGTGCCTCATGATAAATAAATTCATCACATTCAGCACTCTGTATTTTCTCATCAAGAAAAACCGATTTCCCGAAAAAGGAAAGTTTAACAATATCAACCTTCTGGAATTTCGTTCTTCCTGAATAAATGAATTCCTCAATCTGATATAAATATAAGTGTCTGTCAAAAAAGGACTCTAAATAAAATTTACCTCCTGCCATTTTTTTTATCCTTTTTCAAATTTCTTATTTCTTTCAAGACCGCTCTCACAGAACCGAACCATACTTTTGTTGATATGTAAAGGGGAATTTTTCTTTCATCATCGGAAAGCCAAACTTCGAGCCCTCCTTTTCCACCAAAAATTGACTCAAGACCTGACTTCCCTTTATATTCACCTGATTTATCAATTAAAAGAACAATCTTAATGGCATCCTTTTCTCCTATACCTGTTTTAATTTTACTTTTTTTTTCAATATAAGCATAAAGTTTATAAATCTTTCTGTCAGCAAACATAAGGAGTTCAAGGGTATCGCCTATATTGAATTCCTGATTTCTTATTTTATAAAAAAGTGTGAGTACATCCAGAGCTCCTTTTTCAAGCTCACTAACTTTTCCTTCTGAGTCATAAACTTTTAAACTATCATAATTAAATTTATACCACATCGTTTTTTTCCATGTCCCTTCATGAAGATTCTTTTCCTGTTTTAAGGGCAGAAAATTTGTATCAGAATAGGTATCAATCCTGTCATTCACATAAAAAATTATTGAAAAGAATTTATTTGTGTGCCCCTGTGCCTGGAAATGATAAATTGAATCGGCATCAATAACCCTTAGATAGGCAATTCCTGCACCTATAAATCCGTAATATACATGATAAACAAGTTCCTCGCCTTTTGAAAACGCAAGATTTAAAAGGATAAGTAAAATCATTTTATCCTTGAAAGTATAAGATAAATTAAAAGAGCAATTAAAATGCCAGCAACAATGGAATATTTAACAGAAGCAACAAGAATTAAAGAAACAATAATCCCTGCCGCACAGACACCACCTATGATTGCAGGAATAGCGTATTTTTTTTCAAGCCCGAGCAATACACTCAAAAATGTTCCTGTCCATCCACCTGTAACAGGAAGAGGTATCATTACAAATAGAAAAAGACCGAAAGCTTCATATTTTTCTATTATTTCTTTATTTTTCAGAACCCTTTTTTTATACCAGGAATAGAAATTTTTTATAAGGGGTAATTTTTCAATTATTCTTTCAATTTTTTCTATTAAAAATAGAAGTGGAAGGAGAGGTAGAAGGTTTCCTATTACTGAAATTAAATAGGCTTTCCATAAAGGAAATTTAAAAGAAAGATATGCTAAAGGAAGAGCTCCCCTTAATTCAGAAACAGGAAGACTTGCAGTTAAAAGAACGATTAGTTCTTCTTTCAATAAGCTTACACGGTTTTCGGCGGTGCTTCAGGAATTTTATCTTTATTTGGACCTTCGGGATAGGGAGGAACAATATCTGCTCCTTTTTTCCTTTTCAAAAGTCCAAAGGATTTTTTAAGAATTAACCTTTTCAGAAGCTGGATAGCAAGTGCAGGATCAACACCTTTCGGACAGGCATTTGAACATCCACCTGCAAAATGGCAGTTAAAAATACCATGACTCTGTGATACTGCCTCTAACCTCTCAAGTGTCCCCTCATCCCTTGAATCCACACAGAATCTGTATGCCTGGGCAAGAACAAGTGGCTGGAAAAATAACTCATCCGTGGATGAAACAGGGCAGGAAGATATACATAAACCGCACTGAATGCAATAACTAAATTGCAGAAACTCAAGAAGTTCTTCGGGTGTCTGCTTATATTCTCTTGTGGGGTTTTCCTGCTCTTTTTCATCCTCCCTGATTATAAAAGGTTTAATCTTTTTATGTCTCTCAAAAACAGGGCTCAAATCAGGAACAAGGTCTCTTATAAGAGGTAAATTAGGGATTGGTTCAACTTTAACAGTCCCATTTTTTACAACATCTTTAACCTGAGTATGACAGGCAAGTTCGGGTTTTCCGTTAATTATCATTCCACATGAACCGCATATCCCCATTCTGCAGGAATATCTTACTCCAAGACTCTGGTCGATGTTCTCCTTTATGTATAAAAGGGCATCAAGAACAGTCATTCCTTCGGTAAGTTCAACCTCAAATTCATCAAAGCCGTTTTTACCCAGGTCAGGAACATATCTCTTAACAAGGAATTTTACCTTCATCCCACACCCCCTGCCTTTATTGTTGTAAATGTTCCGAAAGCAAAAAGAAGAACTCCTATCACCCAGAAAAGGAAAACAATCTGTTTTTCAAACTTCCTTCCAAAATCTGTCTCAATCAATATATTTTTAAGACCATATAATCCGTGAAAAAGAGCAAACAGAAGAAACAGTATATAAAGTGTTGTCAGTGAAACATTTTTTGCCCTTTCAACAACAGCTTCCCATTCAAGAGGTTCAAGACCTGATTGCAGTTTAAGCAGAAATTTATAAAAATGCATCATGAAAATATGTCCTAAAAGCAAAACAAAAAGTATTCCTCCTGAAATATAATGCAAAACCCAGAATCTTCCTTTCATTTTTTCCTCCTATTTTAAAAGGAAAAATTCTTGAAATCCCAGAATAAGATAAACAAAAAAGAGAGTCATGAGGAAATAAAGAAAAACTTTCGGTCCTTTCAAAGAAGTTGCAACATAGGGATACTCAGGTCTTCTCGGTTTACCAAGAAAAACTCCGAATTCTGTTATGAGCAATCTCAAACCATTAATAGCATGAAAACCAACAACAAGAATAAGAAAATACTCGAGGGTTTTAACAAGATTATGATAGAATCCCTCATTCATTGAACCAACAAGTTTCATGGTATTAATCCATGATTCTTTCCCAAAAGCTCTTGAGCCGACAACAAAAACATGAAGAGAAAGATATAAAATCAGAATTATTCCTGTTATTCTGTGAAGAGAGAAAAGCCATCTTTCAAAATTTGCCCTTTTTTCAGGCAAAAACCATGCTTTAAATCCCTTGTAATTTTTTTTCTTCATTTAAAACCTCCTTTTAATACTTTCTTTCAACAGGTTTCCAGTGAGTTATCCTCACAGGTTCATAATCCAGTCTTACACCTTCTTTCTCATCCCTATATGCAATGGTGTGCTTCAAAAATTTCTCATCATCCCTTTTCGGAAAATCAAGTCTGTAATGGGCTCCTCTTGATTCTTCTCTTTTCAATGCTGAAATTGTAACAACAAGAGCTGTATCAAGCATATTCTCAAGTTCAAGAGCATTTATAAGTTCTGTATTGTAAACCTTACTTCTATCAGAAATTCTGATATCTTTATATCTTTCTCTCAACTCTTTTATTTTTCTCAATGCTTTTTCAAGTCCTTCTTTTTCTCTGAAAACTCCCACATACTCATCCATTGTCATTCGTAATTCTCTTCTTATATCATACAAATTCTCTGAACCCTTCTTACCTATCATTTTTTCGGTTATTCTCTGGATTTCATCCTTAGCAATATCTTCCATTTTATCAGGTTCTGAAGCTCCGTTTTTTAAATATTCAAGCGCTTTTTCACCTGTAATTGCTCCCCATACAAGACATTCTGCTGTTGAATTTGTTCCGAGTCTATTTGCTCCGTGAAGTGATGTGCATGCCACCTCACCAGCAGCCCACATATTTTCCATTCCTTGAACTTTACCATCAATGTCACAGTGTATTCCTCCCATTGTGTAATGCTGAACAGGTCTAACAGGTAAGGGTCTTTCAACAATATCTATCCCCAGATACTTCATCCCCACCTCTCTGACAAGAGGTAATCTTTCAAGCAGTTTTTCCCTTCCGAGATGTGTTAAATCAAGATGAACATAATGAAGTCCATCAGCTCTTTCAAAACCTCTACCCTCTCTTATTTCAGTCATCATGGCTCTTGAAACAATATCTCTGGGTGCAAGTTCCATCCTCTCAGGAGCATATTTTTCCATAAATCTTTCACCTTTATTATTTTTTAAATGTCCTCCTTCACCTCTTGCACCCTCTGTAACAAGAATTCCAGAAGGAACAATACCTGTGGGGTGAAACTGCATGAATTCCATATCCTTAAGAGGAATTCCTTCTCTGAAAACAAGACCAAAACCATCTCCTGTCACCGTATGTGAAAATGTTGTAAAGGAGTATATCCTTCCTGCCCCACCTGTTGCCATTATGCATGCCTTTCCATAAAAAACACACATCTCACCTCTTGACATATCATAGGCAACACATCCGTGAAACTTTTTATCCTTTATCAGAAGTTTTGTAACAAAATGTTCATCAAATCTGTCCCAGTTATCATATTTCTGCAATCTGTTATAAAGGGTATGCATTTCAAAAAATCCTGTTTTATCCTCTGCAAATACGGCTCTGGGATATGAGTGACCTCCAAAGGGTCTCTGGTTTATCCTTCCATCAGGTTTTCTTGACCAAGGTATTCCCCAGTGGTCAAGGAGATAGATTTCTTCTATTATCTTTTCAACAAATCTGAATACAACATCCTGGTCAGCCAGAAAATCAGAACCCTTAACAGTATCCCATGCATGCAGTTCCAGAGAATCTCCATCAGGCTGATTTATAGCAGCCCCGGTCCCCCCCTCTGCACAAACACTGTGAGACCTCATTAAATGGACTTTTGAAATCAATGCTATTCTAATCTTTCCATCTGATTTTCTTGCTGCTTCCAGAGCCGCCCTTAAACCTGCTAATCCGGAACCGATAATTATTAAGTCATAATAATGGGTTTCCATTTGTTATTGATATTGAGAAAAAAGGGATTTGGACCCGATTAAAATGGTATTTTAAGAAAAAGAAAAATTTGAATTCAATATTTAACCCCCGG
>Ga0209426_1000594_pt1 | contig 33556 bp, 28 predicted proteins | sample Deesub1362B_J571_FD_187697 | JGI IMG/M metagenome (GOLD analysis project Ga0209426, IMG submission 187697) | Deep oceanic, basalt-hosted subsurface ecosystem from Juan de Fuca Ridge flank, Pacific Ocean, CORK Borehole 1362B_J2.571 (SPAdes)... ...
ACCGACATGGAGCGGGGCTTCATCCGCGCCGAAGTCATCGGCTGGCACGAACTGGTGGAGGCCGGTGGCTGGTCCGCCGCCCGCGAACGAGGCCTCGTCCGCACCGAGGGGCGTGATTACCAGGTGCAAGACGGGGACGTGTGTCTGTTCCGGTTCCAGCCGCCAGGAGGGTGATGGCTATCCGGTCGCTGTATGGCCGGGTAGCCCAGGAAGCCTTGCCCCACAAAGCACGATGACCGAACCGATTTCCCTTTACGACCTCGATTTCCCCGCCCTCCGCTCCCTTGTGGAGGGCTGGGGCGAGCCCGCCTACCGTGCCCGCCAGTTGTGGGAGTGGCTCTACGTCCATCTGGCGGACAACTTCGACCGGATGACCAACCTCCCCAAGGCGCTGCGCCGTCGGCTGGCCGAGGAGACGACCGTCGGCGCGCCGGAGGTGGTGGACACCCTGGTCTCGTCGGACGGACAGACGCGGAAGGACCTGCTCCGGTTGCGGGACGGCGAGACGGTGGAGGTGGTGCTGATGCGGTACGAGCGCCGCCGCACCGTCTGCGTCTCCACCCAGGTGGGCTGCTCCATCGGCTGCGCCTTCTGCGCCACCGGGCAGGCCGGCTTCCGAAGGAACCTCACCGCCGGGGAGATCGTCGCCCAGGTGCTCCACTTCGCCCGCGTCCTCCGCGCCGAGGGGGAGCGAGTGACCAACGTGGTGCTGATGGGGATGGGAGAGCCATTGCTCAACTACGAGGCATCGCTCGCGGCCATCCGCCGTCTCATCGACCCCCAGGGGTTCCGCCTGGGCCAGCGGCATATCACCCTATCGACGGTAGGCGTCGTGCCCGGGATCGACCGACTGGCCAGGGAAGGGCTGCAGATCACCCTCGCCGTCTCCCTCCACGCCGCCACCGATGACCTTCGGGACCGGCTGGTGCCGATCAACCGGAAGTACCCGCTGGACGACCTGTTCGCCGCCTGTCACCGATACGTGGAGCGGACCGGTCGGCGGATCAGTTTCGAGTGGGCGCTCATCGCCGGGGTGAACGACACGACCGTCCAGGCTGAGGCACTGGCAGCACGGCTGGGGGGCCTGCTGGCCCACGTCAACCTGATCCCCCTGAACCCGACGCCAGGCTACGAAGGACACCCCTCCCCTCCCGAGGCCATCGCCGCCTTCACCGCCGTCCTCGATCGACGCCGCATCCCCTACACCGTCCGGCTCCGCCGCGGGATCGAGATCCAGGCGGGGTGCGGCCAGTTACGCCACCGTAACCTGGCCCGGCGTCCCCGGTGCCCCCCTCCAGGGTGAAGCCACACAGGTCCTGGGTTAAACCGGCAACCAGAGGGTGAAAGTGCTCCCCCTCCCCACTTCGCTCTCCACCTCGACCCCGCCCCTGTGCAGACCGGCGATCTCGCGGACGATAGGGAGTCCAAGCCCCGAACCGACCGTTCCGCTCTTCTTCGCCGCCGAGCCCCGGAAGAAGCGGTCGAAGATGCGCCCCTTCTCCTCGTCGGGGATCCCGTAGCCTGTGTCGGTTACGATCACCTCCACCCGCCCGTCCCCCGCCGCCGTCCGCACCACAACCCACCCCCCGGCCGGCGTGTAGTTGACGGCGTTGACCACCAAGTTGGACACCGCCCGCTGGATCTGGACGCGGTCGGCCGTCACAGTCGGAAGGTCGGACTCGGGCTCGAAGGCAAGGGTCACCCCCTTCGCCGTCGCCTGCTTCGCACAACGGGACACCACCTCTTCGACCACATCGTTCAGGTCCAGCGGCTCCGGCTCGAACGGCGCTACCCCCCGCTCTAACCGGGAGAGGTCGAGCAGATCCTCCACCAACTCTGCCAGCAGGTCCGCCTCCTGGGCCAGCATCCGCAGGTGCTCAGCCTGCTTCTCCGAGAGGGGTTCCCTTCGCAGCAGATCGACGTAAAGCCTGATCGTCGTCACCGGCGTGCGCAACTCGTGGGCCGCATCGGCGATGAACTGGGACTTCAGGCGGTCCAGTTCCTTCAGGTGGGTGATGTCCGTCAGAACACCGACGAAAGCCACCGACCGTCCGTCTGGGCCGAGGATCGGGTTAACCGCCAACTGGGCATCGTAACGGGTCCCGTCTTTCCGCAAGAACACGCCCTCGCCGGTCCATTTCCTCCCGACGCGCAACGACTCAAGCATCGTAGCGAACCGCTCCCGGTCCGCCTCCTCCGCCAGCCAGATCTCGCAGTGGTGCCCGCGCATCTCCTCGATGGAGTAGCCGGTGATCTCCTCCGCGGCAGGGTTCATGTACTCCACCCGCCCCCTCAGGTCGGTAACGATGACCCCCTCACCGATGCTGTCCAGGATGGCCTGGATCCGCTCCCGCTCCGCGCGCAGCTCGGCGGTTCGCTCCTCCACCCGCTGCTCCAGTTCCTCCGCATAAGCCCGGAGCGTCTGGTGCAGCCGGGCGTTTTCGATCGCGGTGGCGATGTGGCCTGCCAGGGCTTCCATCGCCTGCACATCCGTCTCGTCGAAGACGTTCGGCTGCCTGCTCTGGATGTCGAGCACGCCGATGAGCCGGTCGCGGTACTGGATCGGCACGTCCAGTTCGGCTTGCGTCTCCTTGATGTAAGGAGCGATGTAGCGGGGTTCCTGGCGCACATCGTTGGCCAGCAACGTCTCCCGCAAGAAAGCGGCCCAACCGATCATCCCCTCTTTGAGTTTCTGGCGGAACCCCACGGGCGTGCGACCGGCGAAGATCCCAGCCCCGGTGGTGAAGACCAGTTCCTGGACATCGGGATCGAAAAGGAACACCGCTACGTAGTCGTACTTGAAGGTCTGTACAATCCGCTCCGTCGTCTCCCGAAGGAGCGTGTCGAGGTCGTGGACCGCGGCGATCTCCTGAACCACCTCGGAGACAAGCGCGAGCCGCTCCGCCAGCCGGTGCGCCCGCTCGTAGAGCCGGGCGTTCTCCAGGGCGACCGCCACCTGCGCCGCGATGGCGGTGAGGAGGTCCCGCTCGTGCTCGCCGTAGGCCCGCGGGGTGGTGTAACTCTGGACACCGATGACGCCGATCACCCGATCCTGGAAGATCAGTGGCACACCGAGCCAGGATTGGGCCATCGGCCCGATCGGTTCCACGCCGAGTTCCTTCAACCGCTGGGAGACGTTCTCCGGGATCAGCAGGGGCTCTCGGGTGCGGATGACGTACTCGGTGAGACCTCGTCCTCTTCGACGGACCACGAACGGCTTGTCCACCTTACCCTCGACGACGTTCAGGACGAAGGTCACCTCGTCCCGCTCCTCGTCATAGAGGGCGACGTAGAAGTTGGTGATGTCTAGAAGGCGCGAAGCCTGTCGGTAGGCCTCCTCCGCCACCTCCTCGACGCGAAGATGGCTGGACAGGGCACGGCCCAGGTCGTTCAACGCCTCCAGTTCCCGCGCGTGGGACTCCATCGCCTGGAACATCTCGGCGTTGGCCAGCGCCAGGGCGGCGTAGTCGGCCAGGATGGTGAGCAACCGACGGTCCTCCTCGTCGAACCCGTCCAACTCCCGGCTCTCGGCGTTCAGCACGCCCAGGACCTTCCCCCTGACCGCCAAAGGGAGGCAGAGTTCGGAGGACATACCTAATTCGGTCGCAAAATAGCGGGGATCTTTGCGCACATCAGGCAGGTAGATGGGCCGGCCGGAACGGGCCACGGCAGAGATGATGCTCCGCTCCGCATCGAGGGGTAACTCTGTCAACTCCACAGGTCGGTCCACAAAGGCGTGAGCGACGCGGACCAGCCGCTTGCGCTCGGCTTCCAGCAGCCAGAGGCCACAGACATCGAACCCCAGCGACCGCTGGGCCGCCTCCACCACCGCCTGGCAGATTCGCTCTCGGTCGAACGTCAGCACCAACGATTGACCGAGCGCGTGGATCGCCTCCATACGGGCTGCGTACCGGATCGCGCGGTCTCTGGACCGCTCCCCCCGTCGCAGGTTCTCCACCCGCAGCCGCAGTTCGGTGCTCGCCGACTCGGCCGTTCGGTAATACAGATTGTCGTACATCTCCGCGCCAAGCGCGACGATCGAATGGACCTGAAGCATATCCAGAAGCAGATCGGGCGGGAACCGACGCCGATTGTACTGACAGATCGCCAGACACTTGCTCCTCGAAAAGAACTCCCGCAGTTTCGTCTCGTACTCGACCAGCCGCTCGCAGCCCGGGAGATCTTGCAACGCCCAGGTCATCTCGCCAGTGACGCGGAGGGCCGCGTACCCCTCCGCCAACGCCCGCTCGGTCTCTTCCTTCAAGAAAGCGATCATCCGGTCCGGATCGAAGGCACCGCCGCGCAGGTAGACCTCGTCGCTGGGGAGGATGACCAACTGGCCTCGTTCGAGGTACGGCTGGGGGTCCACCCCACTGGCCCGAAGATAATCCAGGATCGTCTCCGTGGTCTGCTCGTCGACGATCACAACGACCTTCTCGTTCCGCTCCAACCCCTGGAGCAGGAAGGGGGTAAGCAGCGCACGATACTCCTGCTCGGTTTCGTAGAAACAACAGAGATGGTCGCCTGGCTTCAGGTCCTCGATTGCAGGCATCGGATTTTCCCCTTCCGTCGGCTAGCCGACGACCGAGCCAATGGGGCCAGGGACAAACAGCCGGACCCGGCACCGTCCTCAGGCGAGGGGTCCGGCTGCGGTGTCGATCCAGATTTCCCCACGAAGCAGCACCACCTCAAGAAACCCGACCCGTCTACATTTTAGCACGTTTTCACCCTGAGGCAATCCTTTTTCTCGACCTAGCCCGCCTCCCGCAGGTCCCCGTACATCCAAAAGGACCACTGGCGCGGACGGGCCCGATCAGTATAATGTGACCTCGTCGCCCATTCCTAACCACGGCGGGTTTGATGAAACTACAGAAACGCAGAGGACACAGAGACAAACGTCAGGAAACGAGAACCTCTGTGTCCTCTGTGTCTCTGTGGCAAAAAGCGACAAGCAGGAGGCGACCGTATGGATCGGTTCTTCTATCCGCAGAGCATCGTCGTCATCGGCGTCTCGGAGAAGCCGGACAACCTGGCCCGCAACATCCTCACCAATCTGCGCACCTTCGGATACCGGGGTGATCTATATGCGGTTGGGCGACAGGAGGGGGAGGTGGAGGGGGTGCCCATCGTCACGTCCCTCGACCAACTCCCGGATGGGATCGACCTGGCGGTGATCCTGACCCCCGCCCCCACGGTGCCCGACCTGATGGAGGCGTGCGGTCGCAAATCCATCCGACGGGTGGTGATCGAATCGGGGGGCTTCGGCGAGTTCTCCGAGGAGGGCCGCCTTCTGGAACAGCGGCTGCTGGAGGTGGCCCGTCGGTGGGGGATCCGCTTCGTCGGCCCCAACTGCATCAGCGTGGTCAACCTGGAGACAGGGGTCTGCCTCCCCTTCGCCCCCCTCTCACCGGAGATGGCCCGCCGCGGCCGCGCTTCGGTGGTCTCCCAGAGCGGCGGGGTCTCCATCACCTACCTCGACCGGCTCTCCGCGGCCGGGGTCGGCGTCAACAAGGTGGTCAGCATCGGCAACAAGACCGATCTGGACGAGACCGACTATCTGGCCTACCTGCTGGGGGACCCCGGCACAGAGATCGTGGTCCTGTACCTGGAATCGCTGAGCGACGGCCGTCGGCTGCTGGACCTGGCCCGCTCCGCGTCCAAGCCGATCGTCGTCCACAAGGCGAACCGAGGGGAGGCCGGGCAGCGGATCGCCGCCTCCCACACCGCCGCCCTCGCCGACGACGACCGGATCGTGAGCGCGGCCTTCCGCCAGGTGGGCATCCTGCGCGCAGAGGGGTTCCGAGACGCGGTGGCGATGGTCCAGGGCTTGTCGCTCCCGCCGGTCCGCGGGGACCATCTGGTGGTCATCTCCCGCTCCGGCGGGCACGCGGTGATCGCCGCCGACGCAGCCGAGGCGTATGGCTTCCAACTGCCTCCCCTGCCGGAAGCCTTCGCCCGGCGGGTGCGCGGCTTCTTCCGGGCCGACGTCATCGCCCCCACCAACCCCCTCGACCTGGGCGTGATCTTCGACTTCGACCTCTACGCCCGGATCGTCGAGGAGTGTCTGCGCAGCCTCGCCCCGGACGCGATCCTGCTGGTCAACACCTACGGTCCCACCGAGATGGAGGGAGGACGACGACTGGCCCGAAAGGTGGAATCGATCGTCCGCGAGACGGGGCTGCCGGTGGCCCTCTGCGTCTACGCGCCGGGGGAGGAGGCCCGGAGGGTCCAGGAGATGGTCGGCCTGCCGGTCTTCACCGAGATCGACGAGGCGATGCGGGGGCTGGCGGCAGCGCGGGACTGGCACCGCTGGCAGTCCATCCGTGCCCCCTCCCCCACCTATGAGACGGCGGAACCGACCGGGGCTCTCCACTCCCTCCCGACCGGCACTCTGACGACGGACCAGGCGCTGACCCTCTGCCAGGCCTACGGCATCCCGGTCGCTCCCTGGGAGAGAGCATCGACCCCCGAGGGGGCGGCAACGGCGGCCGACCGGCTGGGCTACCCCGTCGCCCTGAAGGTCCTCTCCCCCGAGGTGATCCATAAGACCGACGTCGGCGGGGTGGTACTGGGGCTGGCGGGTCCGGAGGTGGTGCGAGAGGCGGCCGAGCGGGTGCTCGCCCGCGCGCCGGAGGGAGCCTCGCTGATGGTCCAGCGGATGGTGAAAGATGGGATCGAGGTGATCCTGGGCGGCAAACAGGACCCCACCTTCGGGCCGGTGGTGATGTTCGGACTGGGGGGCATCTACGTCGAGGTGCTGGGCGAGGTCTCCTTCCGTGTCGCACCGCTCACCCGGTTCGACGCCGAATCGATGATCGACGAGGTGCGGTCCAGTCGGTTGCTGGGGGGAGTCCGCGGCAGCCCCCCGGCCGACCGGGAGGGGTTGGTCCGCGCCCTGCTCGCCCTTTCCCGCCTGATGCTCGATCACCCGCGCCTCCTGGAGATCGACGTCAATCCGCTGATCGTCTCTCCGGAGGGCGTCGTCGCCGTCGACGCCCGCGCCCGGGTGGAGTAGAAAACCACAAAGACGCAGTCATTGAGAAGCCTCCCGCAGGTTAGGGAACCTGCGGGAGGCTTCTCAAAAGTGTCAGGCGGCTCGGGGATTCCTATGGGCCCTCTGTGTGTCTGTGGTGAAAACCATCGAACCATCGCTCTAATGCTCTTCTAATCCCCCTCTAACGTCTTTCTCATCCGGACCCGGTAGGATAGGGTCGGCGCGACGGGTGGCCGTCGCGTTTGCGTGCATCAGACCCGACGAAAGGAGGTGATGCGGTATGTTGATGCGATGGGATCCGTGGGCCGATCTGATGATGATGCGGCGGATGGTGGATCGGTTGTTGGAGCCGTGGGTATGGACGGAACCCGTCGAGGGGCCGGATGTGAGCCTGACCCGCACGGAGGACGGGTTGGTGGTGCGGGCCGCTCTGCCCGGCGTCCGTCCGGAGGACGTGGAGGTCCAGATCCGAGGCGACCGGCTGACCCTCCGCGCTGAGGTGCGGGAGGAGCGGACGGTGGACCGGTTCGGCTGGATCCTCCGCGAGCAGCGGGCGGGCATCTGGGAGCGGACCTTCCGCCTGCCCTTCCGGGTGGACGCCCGACGTGCGGAGGCAGAACTCTCCGGCGGCGTCCTGACCGTTCACCTCCCCAAAGCGGAGGGTCTGATGGCGCGGCTGAAGCGCCGGGTGAAGCGGCTCTTGAACGCGCTGCCGCCGTCCCGGCGCACCGTGCGGGTCCGAACCCGCCCGGCTACGAGTAACTAAAACACCACGGAGGCACAGAGAACACGGAGTTTTCTCTGTGACATTTAGAGATCCTTTGAGATCCCTCTGTGCCCTCCGTGTCTCTGTGGTAAACATACTGAAAACCTTGGGAGGTAGGGAAGGATGGGCAAGATTGTAGGAATCGATCTGGGTACGACCAACTCGGTGGTGGCCGTGCTGGAGGGGGGCGAGCCGGTGGTGATCCCCACCGCCGAAGGGGGGCGGCTGTGCCCTTCGGTGGTCGCTTTCACCAAGACCGGGGAGCGGCTGGTGGGCCAGCCCGCCCGACGGCAGGCAATCATCAACCCAGAAAACACGATCTTTTCGATCAAACGGCTGATGGGTCGCCGGTACGACGACCCGGAGGTGGAGAAGGCACGGCAGATTCTGCCCTATAAGATCGTGCGCGGGCCACAGGACGACGCCCGCGTCTACATCCCGGTGACCGGGAAGGAGTACACGCCACAGGAGATCTCGGCGATGATCCTGCGCAAACTGAAGCAGGACGCCGAGGCCTACCTGGGCGAGGAGGTGACCCAGGCGGTGATCACCGTGCCGGCCTACTTCAACGACAGCCAGCGGCAGGCGACCAAGGACGCCGGCAAGATCGCCGGTCTGGAGGTCCTGCGCATCATCAACGAGCCGACCGCCGCGTCCCTCGCCTATGGTCTGGACAAAGAAGGCGCGGAGACGATCCTGGTCTTCGACCTGGGTGGTGGTACGTTCGACGTCTCCATCCTGGAGGTCGGCGAGGGCGTCGTCGAGGTGAAGGCCACCAGCGGCGACACCTACCTGGGCGGCGACGACTGGGACCAGCGGATCATCGACTACGTCGCCGATGAGTTCAAGAAGGAATACGGGATCGACCTGCGGGAGGACCGGCAGGCGCTGCAGCGGCTTAAGGAGGCGGCGGAGAAGGCGAAGATCGAACTCTCCTCGATGCTGGAGACGGAGATCAACCTGCCCTTCATCACCGCCGACGCCTCCGGCCCGAAGCACCTGCAGATGAAACTGACCCGCGCCAAGTTGGAGCAGTTGACCGAGGACCTGGTGCAGCGGTGCCGCGGTCCCTTCGAGCAGGCGCTGAAGGACGCCAAGATGACGGCGAAGGACCTGGACGCCGTGGTCCTGGTCGGTGGCGCCACCCGGATGCCGATGATCCAGGATCTGGTCCGGGAACTGACCGGCAAGGAGCCGCACAAGGGGGTTAACCCGGACGAGGTGGTGGCCATCGGCGCGGCGATCCAGGCGGGCGTGCTGGCCGGCGAGGTGAAGGACGTGGTCCTCCTGGACGTGACGCCGCTGACCCTGGGCGTGGAGACCCTGGGCGGGGTGATGACGCCGCTCATCCCGCGCAACACGACCATCCCGGTGCGCAAGAGCGAGATCTTCACCACCGCCGAGGACGGTCAGACCGTCGTCACCATCCACGTCCTCCAGGGCGAGCGGCCGATGGCGGCCGACAACATCAGCCTGGGTCGGTTCAACCTGGAGGGCATCCCGCCCGCGCCGCGCGGCGTCCCGCAGATCGAGGTCACGTTCGACATCGACGCCAACGGCATCCTGAACGTCTCGGCGAAGGACAAGGCGACCGGCAAGGAGCAGTCGATCACCATCACCGCGACCACCAACCTGAGCAAGGAGGAGGTGGAGCGGCTGGTTCAGGAGGCCAAGCGGCACGAGGCGGAGGATCGGCGGCGGAAGGAACTGGTGGAGGCCCGCAACCAGGCCGACACGCTCATCTACCAGACCGAGAAGTTCCTGCGGGAACTGGGCGACAAGGTCCCGGCCTCCGACCGGTCGCGGATCGAACAGACCATCTCCGACCTGAAGGAGGCGATGAAGGGAGAGGACATCGCCCGCATCCGCCGCCTGATCGAGGATCTGCGCAACGCCAGTATGGCGCTGGGCCAGCAGATGTACGCCCAGCAGCAGCAACAGGCGGCTGGCGGGCCGACCCCCGGCCCCGGCCCGGAGGGTCCTTCCTCCGGCGGTGAGGACGTCATCGAAGGGGAGTTCGAGGAGACGTAGGGGCGACGTAGGGGCGGAGCAACGCTTCGCCCCTACGTCCCACGTCCCCCACACACCGACCAGGAGGGATGACCGTGCCGACACGGAAGAAGATACCCATCCGGGTGAAGAAACAGGAACTGGAAGAGCGACCCGCCTCGCCTCCCCCCGCCCCTGTCGAGGAGGGCGTGCCGCCGGTGGTGGAGGCGGAAGCGGTGCCGGCACCCGTCCCTTCCTCCCCCCCACCGGAGGGCGCGGCAGAGGCCACGGGGACCACTGGGGAGGCTGTTGAGGAACTGGAGAAAGCGACGGAAGAACTGGAGATGTGGAAAGACCGAGCGCTGCGCCTGGAGGCGGAGATGGACAATTTCCGCAAGCGGCAGCGGCGACTGGCGGAGGATCGGGTCTTGGCCGACAGAGAGCGGCTCCTGCGGGCCTTCCTCGCCGTCGCCGACGACCTGGCCCGCGCCCTCTCCGCCGACGGCGTGGACGCCGAGAGCCTGCGGCAGGGGGTGGACCTGACGTATCAGAGTATGATGCGGCTGTTGAGCCAGGAGGGTGTGGAGCCGATCGAGGCCGAAGGGCAGCCGTTCGACCCGGCGTGGCACGAGGCGGTGGGGACCGTCTCCCACGAGGAGGCGGGCGTCGAGCCGGACACGGTGGTCGAAGTAGTCCAGCCCGGCTACCGGATCGGCGACCGGCTGCTCCGCCCGGCCCGGGTGATCGTGGCGACCTAGGTGCAGCGCACCTGCCTACCTTTACCGGAGGGAACGAGGGACCGTGGAGTACAAGGACTACTACCAGATCCTCGGCGTCAGCCGGGATGCCACAGAGGACGAGATCAAACGGGCCTACCGCCGCCTGGCCCGCAAGTACCATCCCGACGTCAACCCGGGCGACAAGGAGGCCGAGGAGCGCTTCAAGGAGATCAACGAGGCCTACGAGGTCCTCTCCGACCCCGAGAAGCGGCGCAAGTACGATCAGTTGGGAGCCGCCTGGCGGGAATGGGAGCGGATGGGCGGTCGGCCCGGCGACTTCGACTGGAGCCAGTGGGTCTCCACGGCCCCCGGCGGCCAGCGGGTCTACGTCCGCTACGGCACCGCCGAGGATCTGGAGGACCTATTCGGCGGCTCCAGCCCCTTCTCCGACTTCTTCACCCAGATCTTCGGGGGCCTGGGCGGCGCGCCGGGCGGCTTCGAGTTCCGCACCCGCCCCCGCCGTGGGCAGGACCTGGAGCAGGAGGTGGAGATCAGCCTGGAGGAGGCCTACCACGGCACCACCCGCCTCCTCCAGAAGGACGGCCGTCGCCTCCAGGTGAAGATCCCGCCCGGGGCCTACACCGGCCTGCGCATCCGGATGGCCGGGGAGGGCGGCCCTGGTGCGGCTGGAGGACAGCCGGGCGACCTGTATCTGCGCGTGCGGGTCGCACCCCACCCCCGCTTCGAGCGGCGCGGGGACGACCTGTACACCACCGTCCCGGTCGACCTCTACACCGCGGTGCTGGGGGGGAAGGTCCGGGTGGAGACCCTCGCCGGTCCGGTGATACTCACCATCCCGCCCGGCACCCAGAACGGGCAGACCTTCCGGCTGCGGGGCAAGGGGATGCCCAAACTGCGCCAGAAGGGACAGTATGGCGACCTGTACGCGCGGGTGGAGGTGCGACTGCCCACCCGGCTCACCCCGCGCCAGCGGGAACTCTTTGAGGAACTCCGTCGCCTTTCGCAGGAGGAGCGGTGATGGGCGAGCGAGAGATCGAGGTCATTACCATCTCCGTGGCCGCCCGCCGCTGTGGACTGGCCCCCACGACCGTCCGGCGGTACATCCGCTGGGGGCTGGTGGAGGCTCCGTTGACGGAGGAGGACCTGATCACTCTCCGACGCATCCGGAGGCTGCGGGAGTTGGGGATCAACCTGGCGGGCATCGAGGTGATCCTGCGGATGCGCCGGAGGATCGAGGAGTTGCAGGAGGAGATCGCCCGCCTGCGCGCGGCGCTGGAGCATGGTTGGGAGTAGGACTCACCACAGAGACACAGAGGGCACAGAGTCTTTCCAACGAAAAGTCTCTCTGTGTTCCCTGTGTCTCTGTGGTTTAAACCCAAAGAGGAGGCCAACTCAGATGCGAAAATGGGTGGTACTTGCACTGTTGGTTAGTACGACAGTTGCGTGTGGCTTACCCGCTGCCGTGCTGCCGACCCCGACGCCGGTCCCCACGGTGCCGCCCACGCCGACGGCGGCCCCGCCCCAGGTTTCCCCGGTTCCAACGACGGAGCCGGCCAACGCGCTGGAGGCCCAGGTGGAGGCGGTCTACGAGCGGGCCGCCCCGGCGGTGGTCAACATCACCGTCCGCAGCATCGCCTACGACTTCTTCATGCGGCCCGTCCCCCAGGAGGGGACCGGCTCCGGCTTCCTCTACGACGACCAGGGCCACATCGTCACCAATTACCACGTGGTGGAGAACGCCGAGGAGGTCATGGTGACCCTGGCCGACGGCCGGACCTTCCCGGCCGAGGTCGTAGGGACGGATCCTTCCACCGACCTGGCGGTGATCCACATCGAGGCGGAGGACCTGCCGGAGCCCATCCCCCTGGCGGATTCCGACCAACTTAAGGTCGGACAGTTCGTCGTCGCCATCGGCAACCCCTTTGGACAGGAGGGGACGCTGACCGTCGGCGTGATCAGCGCGCTGGGGCGGGTCATCCAGAGCCCGGACGGCCGGTTCATCGGCGAGGCCATCCAGACCGACGCAGCGATCAACCCCGGCAACTCCGGCGGGCCGCTTTTGGACCTGCACGGGCGGGTCATCGGGGTCAACTCTCAGATCATCAGCCCCAGCCGAGCCTCGGCCGGGATCGGCTTCGCCGTCTCCTCTAACACCGTCCGCCGCGTCGTCCCCCACCTCATCGCCGAGGGGCGGTATCCCCATCCCTGGCTCGGCGTGCAACTGCTGGACCTGACCCCCGAGCGGGCCCGGATCTTCCGGGAGGCCGGGATGGAGATCCCGGTGGACGAGGGGGTGCTCGTCATCGAGGTCGTGCCGGATAGCCCGGCGGACAGGGCGGGCATCCGCGGCGGCGACCGGATGGTGCGCATCGGCCGGTACACCATCCCCCTTGGCGGGGACATCATCACGTCGATCAACGGGCAACCCATCGCCAACCTGAAGGACCTGACCGTCTACCTGGAGACGGAGACCCAGGTCGGCCAGACCATCGAGGTCGGCCTGATCCGCGACGGGCGGGAGATGACCGTGCAGGTCACCCTGGCCGAACGCCCGGCGAAGATCGATTAGGATTACCACAGAGGACACAGAGAAGCTTAAGGAGAGAACTGGCTACCTGACAGTTTGCCAGCCTCCCGCAGGTTAATGCACAGTTTGACCGCGCAAATGACCAACCAGGGCACCCTTTACAGCGCACTCGGGTGCGCCGTAGGAAACCTGCGGGAGGCTCCCTTCAAAAGTGTCAGGTGGCTGGAGGAGAGAAATGTGTCTCTGCAGTGAAAGATCACCTGTCGGAGGTGTGCGATGCTGGTGGGATACCCCCGTCTGGAGGCCCTCTTCCGGCGCGCGGCGGGGCTCGATCTGACCAAGCAGCGCGCCAAGGAGATCTGCGAGTTCGTCCAGGTCAAACTCCACGACCTGCTTCTTGTCGCCGAGCGAAACGCGCGGTACAATAATCGGCAGGTCATCTGGGAGGCGGACCTTCCCATCACCAAAGGGCTGGCCGAATCCATCCGCCAGTACCGAGAACTGGAGATGGAAGAGGGGGTCGAACTGGAGCCGATCTTGGAGTACCTGGCAACGGTCCCCCCGCTGGCCTACCCTCTGGAGGTCGAGGTCGAACAGCGTCTCCCGGAGATCGTCGGCGGGCTGATGCTCTGCGTGGCCCGCATCCTGAAGGTGCTCAACGGCGGCGGGCGCGCCTTCGAGCCGGACCATCTGGAAGCCGCCAGAGAGATCCTCGACTTAACATTATGACCGTACATCTCATCAGGAGGAGGTGGAATGCGGACGGAGAAGGAGCGCAAACTGGAGCGACGACGACGGCGGAAGAAGAAGCTGCGCTACCTCCGGGCGCGGCTGGAACGGACCACCGACCCTGAGGAGCGGAAGCGGTTGATCGAAAAGATCCGCCGCGTCAGCCCGTGGGCGCCGGTCCCGGAGGAGTGAACCGCCCGCGGGCCGACGCAGGGGCGTGCCATCACACGCCCCTCTCTGTTTGGAATTAACCGCAGAGGCGCAGAGGGCGCAGAGTCCCTCTTTAAGAAACCTCTGCGCTCTCTGGGTCTCTGCGGTTCGATACCCGCCATAGCCACCTCGCCCCGGGTCTGAAATGCGCCTGACCAGCGTGGTATCCTTGACACCGCCCATGCTTTATGTTATCCTCAAACCAGTCCAGGTGAACATAAGGGAATGAAATGCTGCGGGAACGGGTCTCCGACGACATCTACGTCTTCACAAGCGATCTCTACATCCGTGTCACCGCCGGGGCTGTCGTGACCCCCCAGGGAGCCATCCTTATCGACACGCTCCCGATCCCCATAGAATCCTACGAGATGGCCGAATTCCTCTTCCAGCGCTGTCCGGCCGGGGTCCGCTACGTCATCCTCACCCACTACCACGCCGACCACACCTACGGAGCCTACCTCTACCCGGACGCAAAAGTGATCGCCCACGCGCGGTGTCGCGACCTGCTGGCGACGAAAGGGGAAGCCGCCCTCCAGCAGGCCAAAGAGGAATCGCCCGAACTGGAGGAGGTGAGCCTCCGACTACCCGATCTGACCCTGGACAAGGGGGAAATGGATCTCTACGTCGGCGGTAAAACAGTCCGGATCTTCTGGACCCCCGGCCACTCCGAGGACCTCCTCTCCGTGTTCCTGGAGGAGGATCGGGTCCTCTTCGCCAGCGACACGCTGATGTCCGTACCGACCATCGTCGATGGGGACCCGGAGGTGCTGAAGGAATCCCTCCGACGGTTGCTGGAACTGAAGCCGGAGAACATCGTACAGGGGCACGGCGAGGTCATCCTCCGAGGCGAGGTCCAGTCGGTGATCGAGAGCAGCATCGCCTACCTGGATACGATCCAGGAACTGGCGGAGAAAGCGGTGCGGGAGGGAAAGCCCCGGGAGTGGCTCTATCAAAACGACGTCGAGTCCTGTGGCATCTCCCGCGTCGCGCTGGACGGGCGGGCCCAGCAACTCCACGTGGCCAATCTGGTGACCCTCTACGAGCGGCTGAAACAAGACGGTGGATGAGAGAGTCGAACGGATCCTGGAGGCCATCCGCGCGCTCCCGAAGGAGCAGCGACGGCTCCTCCTGCGCCGCCTGGCCCAGACGTACGACCTCACCGCCTATCATACCCCCACCCTCCCCTTTGAGGCAACCGAACTGGAGGGGCCTGCCGACTACGTGATCCTCTTCGACGGCGGCAGCCACGGCAACCCCGGCCCCGGCTACGGGAGTTACCGCCTGACCCGAGTGGTCGACGGCCGCGAGGATACGGTGCGGCTGGACTTCGGGGAGGAGATGACCAACAACGAGGCGGAGTACCGAACCCTGATCGCCGCCCTGGAGGGGCTGATCGACCGCATCCAGACCGCCCAGCGCGACCCGTCCGAATTCACAGTGGAGATACGGGGAGACAGCGCGCTGGTGCTCCGCCAGATCGAAGGCCGCTGGAAAGCGAAGGACGACCGGATGCGGGCCCTGCGCAACCGGGCCCGCGAACTCCTGGCCCGCTTCAAGGGCCACCGCCTGGTCCTGCAGGGCAGGGAGGAAAGCGTACAGGCCCTGGGCCACTGAGCCACCAGGGCCGCATTTTGGAGGAGGTAGGTATGCCGATCCGACACCCCGTCGTCGCCGGCCAGTTCTACCCGGCCGACCGAGCCGGGTGTATCCGAATGATCGAACAGTGCCTGCCGAAGGAGCCGCTGCCCGACCTGCCGGAGCGGATCGTCGCTGGCGTCGCCCCCCACGCTGGATGGGTCTACTCCGGCCCGACCGCAGCCAAGGTCTTCGCCGCGGTCCGCGAGCGCGGCGAGCCGGAGACCTTCGTCCTCTGCAGCGCGATGCACCGCTGGGGGGCGGCCCGGCCCGCCGTCTACGCCGAGGGAGCCTGGATCACGCCCCTGGGAGAAGCCGAGATCGACGCCGACCTGGCCCAGACGGTCCTGGAGGAAGGAAAAGGCCTGCTGATCGACGCGCCGGAGGCCCACACGGGGGAGCACTCGGCCGAGGTCCAGGTCCCCTTCATCCAGCACCTTTTCCCCCACGCCCGCATCCTCCCCATCGTCGTCCCCCCCGACGACCAGGCCGTCGCCGCCGGGGAGGCGGTGGCGCGGGCCATCGTGAGGGCGGGGAAGGACGCAGCCGTCATCGGTTCATCCGACCTCACCCACTACGGAGCGATGTACTACGGCTACGCGCCCGCCGGGACGGGGGAGCGAGCCCTGGAGTGGGCCCGGGCCAACGACGCACGGATCATCGACTTGATGCTCCGGATGCACGCCGAGGAGATCGTCCCCGAGGCCGCCGCCCACCACAACGCCTGTGGCGGCGGTGCCATCGCCGCCACCGTCGCCGCCGCCCGTGTCCTCGGAGCCGAGAAGGGCGTGCTCCTCGAGTACACCACCAGTTACCACGTGATGCCCCGCGGCCCCGCCACCGACTTCGTCGGGTATGCAGCGGTGGTGTTCTGAGAGGGCGCAGGGGCAAGGGACAAAAGAAGAACTCTGCGTACTCTGCGCCTCTGCGGTTAAACCGAGTCGAGGAGGAGAGATGACCTTGTCTCCGGAGGACCGTCGCTACTTACTGCGCCTGGCCCGGGAGACCATCGGCCGGGCGCTGGAAGGCAAATCCCCGCCGTCGGTGGACCTGAACGCGGTGTCGGAGGACCTGCGGCGACCGGGGGCCTCTTTCGTCACGCTGACCATCGACGGTCAACTGCGCGGCTGCATCGGCTCCATCGAGCCCCGTCGACCGTTGGTGCTGGACGTGCAGGAGAACGCTCTAGCGGCGGCTTTTCGCGACCCCCGGTTCTGGCCCCTCACCCCGGAGGAGTTCGACCGCGTGCGGATCGAGGTCTCCGTCCTTACCCCCCCTCAACCCCTCCCCTACCGCGACGGAGACGACCTGATCGCCAAACTCCGCCCCCAGATCGACGGGGTGATCATCGAGCGGGGATGGCACCGGGCGACCTTCCTGCCGCAGGTATGGGAGAAACTGCCTGACCCCCACGAGTTCCTGGCCCACCTGTGCCTGAAAGCCGGCCTCCCCGCCGACGACTATCGGCGTCCCGGCCTGAAGGTGTTCACCTACCAGGTTGAGAAATTCGAGGAGGAGGAGGAATGAGTCTGCACGTCCACCACATCGCCATCGCCGTGCGGGATCTGGATGAGGCCCTGGCGTTCTACCGGGACGTCCTGGAGCTGGAGATGACCGAGCGTCGCCGGGTCCCACAGGAAGGGGTGGAGATCGCCTTCTTGCCCGCTGGAGAGACGGAGATCGAGTTGTTGCAGCCGCTGAACGAGGAAAGCGGCGTGGCCCGCTTCCTGGAGAAGCGAGGGGAGGGATTACATCACATCTGTCTAGCGGTGCCGGACATCGAGGCGGCGATGCGCCGCCTTCAGGAGGCCGGCGCACGGGTCCTCAGCGAGACCCCCCGCGTCGGTGCCGACGGCACGCGCTACGTCTTCATCCACCCCAAGTCGGCCCACGGCGTGCTACTGGAACTGTACGAGGTGCCTGAATGAGCGAGCGCGTGGAACGGCTCCTGAAGCGACTGGAAAAAGGTCTCAACAAGACCCTCTCCATCTTCGGCTCCCTCAGCCCGGCCCAGTGGGACGTGGTGCTCTATGAAGAACCATACCCCTGGACGGTGCGCGACCTGCTAGCCCACTTCGTCGCTGCCGAGGAGGGACTGCTGCAGGTCGCCCAGGACATCGCCCGAGGCGGTCCGGGCGCACCAGAGGGGTTCGACTACGACGCCTACAACGCCGCCGAGCACCAGCGGCGGGCGGGGATCCCCCCGGAGCAACTGCTCAAGGACCTGGAGGCCGCCCGCCGCCGGACCATCGAGTGGGTCCGCGGGCTGACCGACGCCGACCTCGACCGGGTGGGACGCCACCCGGCCCTGGGGGAGATCAACCTGGAGACCTTCATCGAGGCCATCTACGGTCACCAGTTGCTCCATATGAGAGACCTGATGAACGCGATGGGACGGTAGGGTTCCCTACCCGACGGCCGTGCCCCTGCGGTGAAGCCCAACAAGGTTGTTTGCCTGCTCCCCTGGTTTGGGGTAGAATGACAGGGTTGAGAGGGGTCCACCGGAGGAGCAGGCGAAGATGAGCAACCGATTGCGCCAGATCCCCAGCGTCGACCGGCTCCTGGGAGAGCCGGCCCTCCAGGAGCGGGTCGCTTTCTACGGCCACCGCCTGGTCGTCACCGCCGTGCGGGAGACGCTGGCGGCGGTTCGGAAGGAGGTCCGCGCTGGTGCGGAGGTTCCCCCGCGGGAGGCACTTGCCGCCCGCGCCGTCGCCCATCTCGAGAATCGGTTGGCCCCCCTCTTTCGACCGGTGATCAACGCCACCGGGGTGATCATCCACACGAACCTGGGTCGTTCCCCCCTCTCCGCGGCAGCCCGCACGGCGGTGGAGGCAGCCGCACGGGGGTATTCCAACCTTGAGTACGACCTGCCCGAAGGTCGGCGGGGCCATCGGACCGACCACGTGGAGCGGATCCTCTGCGAACTGACGGGGGCAGAGGCCGCCCTGGTGGTCAACAACAACGCCGGAGCGGTCCTCCTCGCGCTGGCCGGGTTGGCCCAGGGGCGGGGGGTCCTCATCTCCCGCGGGCAACTGGTCGAGATCGGCGGGGGCTTCCGCATCCCAGACGTGATGGCTCGGTCCGGCGCGCGCCTCATCGAGGTCGGCACCACCAACCGCACCCACCGCGCCGACTACGAGCGTGTGCTCCAGCAGGAGCCGGACGTCGCCCTCATCCTCCGCGCCCACCACTCCAACTTCCGCATCGTCGGCTTCACCGCCGAGGTGGGGATCGCCGAACTGGTCGATCTGGGAACTACGTATGGCGTGCCAGTGATGGACGACCTGGGGAGCGGCGCACTGTTAGATACGTCGGCCTTCGGCCTGGCCCACGAGCCGACGGTGCAGGAGAGCGTGGAGGCCGGCGCAGCGGTGGTCTGCTTCAGCGGAGACAAACTCCTGGGCGGGCCCCAAGCCGGCATCATCGTCGGCAAGGCCGAGTTCGTCGATCCCCTCAAGCGGCATCCCCTGGCCCGCGCCCTCCGGATCGACAAACTCTGTCTGGCCGCGCTGCAGGCCACGCTGTTCCACTACCTCCGGGGCGAGGCGACGCAGGAGATCCCCATCTGGCGGATGATCGCCGCGCCCGTAGCGGAGATCGACCGGAGGGCGAAACGATGGCGGCGGTGGCTGCGGCGGGCCGGGATCGAAGCGACCGTCGTGGACGGCCGTTCGACGGTGGGTGGGGGGAGCCTGCCCGGAGAGACCCTGCCCACGCGGCTTCTGGCACTGCCCGTGAGCGACCCCGACGGCGTGGCAACGGCCCTGCGGGCGGCGAACCCCCCGGTCGTGGCCCGCATTGAGGACGACCAGCTGCTCCTGGACCCCCGCACGGTCCTCCCCGAGGAGGAAAAAGCGCTGCTGCGGGCCCTGCAGGAGGCCATTACGTGAAGAACCACATAGACACAGAGTTTCTCAAAGACGTTTGATCCTCTGTGCCCTCCGTGTCTCTGTGGTGACAAAAATTTAGACGAAGGTGGCAAGACGGTGAGGAAAGACCTAGATCGATTGATGGAGGAGCGCGGGCTGGACGCGCTGGTCGTGTCCGGTTCGACCTACGGGAACCCTTCCCTCGTTTACCTGCTGAAGGGGGCGGACGTCAGCCGGGGGATCGTGGTGAAAAAGCGAGGAGAGGAAGCGGTTTTCATCCACTCCCCGATCGAGCGGGACGAAGCGAAAGCGACGGGCCTGCCGCTCATCGATATGAGCCGGTACAAGTTCATGAACGTCCTGGAGGAAAAGGGGAGCCACCTGGCGGCGTCGGTGGAACTGTACCGACGCATCTTCGCCGACCTGGAGGTCCAGGGCCGGGTCGGTTTCTACGGGGCCGACGACCCCGGCCGGGCCTATGTCTTCCTGCGCACTCTGGACGACGCGCTGCCGGACGTCGAGGTGGTCGGTGAGTACGAACGGAGCGTCCTCGCCGTGGCACGGGAGACCAAGGACGCCGACGAGGTGGCCCAGATCCGGGAGGTGGCCCGCCAGACCTGCGAGGTTATGGCTGCGACGGTAGAGTACCTGCGTCGCCACCGGGTGCGAGACGGGGTGCTGGTGGACGACGACGGCTCTCCACTGACAGTGGGGACAGTCAAGCAACACGTCCTTCGACTGCTGGCCGAGCGACGGCTGGAGGACCCAGAGGGGATGATCTTCGCCATCGGCCACGATGCCGGCGTGCCCCACAGCAAGGGGCGACCCGACGATCCGATCCGGCTGGGCCAGACCATCGTCTACGACCTGTTCCCCCGCCGCCCTGGCGGCTACTTTTTCGACGTGACCCGCACGTTCTGCCTGGGGTCCGCGCCGCCGGAGGTAGAAAAGGCCTACCAGGACGTGGCTGATTGCCTGGACGCCGTGATCGCGGAGGCGGAGGTCGGCGTGGAGACCCGATATCTCCAGCAGGTGGCCTGCGCCTTCCTCGAGGAGCGTGGTCACCCCTCCATCGCCAACGACCCCCAGACCACGGAGGGGTTCGTCCACCTGATCGGCCATGGACTGGGCCTCTCGATCCACGAAGAGCCTTCTTTCTACGACGTTTCTAACAACACTCAGACGCTCCAACCGGGCCATGTCTTCACCGTCGAACCCGGGGTCTACTACCCCGACCGGGGGTACGGGGTGCGGATCGAGGACGTGATCTGGCTGGATGAGGAAGGCAAGGTGCACAACCTGACCGACCTACCGAAGCGGCTGGTGGTCGAGATGGCAGGGTAGAAAGGGCTTCTTCGGTCGAAGTGCGACGCACCTTTGAAGGTGCGTCGCGCCCGATAGACGGCCTTTTGCGAACCGGGAGATGGAGAATGAGCCTCACTCGTGAGGTCGAAGAACGACTGCGCACCCACCGCCTCCCCGGTCTGGAGGGAGTCCTCTCCGGGGAAGAGTTCGTCTTCCCCCACTACCAGGGATACTCCATCGCCAACCTGCCCGCCACCATCGCGGCGATCCTTGGGGCGAGGCTGGAGGGAGCCGCACCGCCGATCCCCTCCCATCTATGGTCCGACCTGGCCACAGGGGTGCGCCGCGTCCTCCTCGTCCTGGTGGACGCCGTCGGCTACGAGATCTTCCGTGCGCTGGGAGAGACAGATCCAACCCTCCGCCGCCTCCTCCAGGCTGGTCGGCTCCTTCCACTGACCTCCGTCTTCCCCTCCACCACCGTCGTCGCGCTGACGACGATGTGGACCGGCCGCTCTCCCCTGGGCCACGGCTTCGTGGGCACCCGGCTGCTCCTCTCCGAGCAGGGCGTGGTGGCCGACATGCTGGCCCTGGCCCCGGCCGCCCACAAACAGGACCGGGAATCGCTGCTGGATTGGGGATGGAAGCCGGAGCAGTTCGTGACCGTGCCCAGCCTGGGGAAGCAACTGAACAACCAGGAGGTTCAGACCGTTACCTTCACGTTCTACCCCTACATCAACGGCGGCCTCTCCCGCATCTTCCACCGAGACGCGGGGGAGCGTCGGGGATACGTCGGCCTCAGCGACCTGTGGATCGGCCTCCGTGAGGTGGTGGCCCGCGCGCAGGCCAGGCGGCTCTTCGTCAACGTCTACTGGGGAGAGGTGGACGCGATGAGCCACGTGTACGGGCCGGGTGCGGAGCCCTGCCGCTCGGCGCTGCGCCACTTGATGCGTGGCCTGGAGGAGGACTTCCTGTCCCCTCTCCCTCCCTCGGCCCGAGAGGGAACGTTGCTCCTCATCGTGGCCGACCACGGTCAGACCTCCACACCGGCCGAACGCGCTGTCTATCTCACCGACCACCCTGCGCTTCAGAGCATGTTGCTCCTCCCCCCGACCGGCGAGCCGCGCGCTTCCTTCCTCTACGTTCAACCAGGCCAGAAAGAGCAACTCCGGTCCTACATCGCCGAACGCTTCGCCGGTCGGTTCGTCCTTCTGGAGACGGACCGAGCGCTGGCGGCGGGGTTGTTCGGCCCGGAGCAGCCGACCCCCGCCCTTCGGGCCCGGCTGGGCGACTTCCTGCTCCTGGCCCAGGACGACAGCCAGTTGCTGCTCACCCGAAAGCAGAAGCCGGGCGAACCGCCGGTGCTCGTGGGGCACCACGGCAGTCTGTCGGCAGCCGAGATGCTGGTTCCGCTGCTGATGGTCCGCTTGGACGGAGTGTGAGCGATGACCACGACACGGGTGTTGGGGATCGAGACCTCCTGTGACGAGACCGCTGCGGCGGTGGTGGCCGACGGGCGGCGGATCCTCTCCAACGTCGTCGCCTCGCAGGTGGACCTCCACGCCCGCTACGGCGGTGTCTTCCCGGAGATGGCCTCCCGCGCCCACGTCGAAGCCATCGTGCCGGTGGTCCAGCAGGCGATGGAGGAGGCCCGCGTGGGGTGGGACGACCTGGACGCGGTGGCGGTGACCTACGGCCCTGGACTGGTCGGCTCGTTGCTGGTGGGGGTCAACACCGCCAAGGGGCTGGCGTTGGGCCGAGGCCTGCCGCTGGTGCCGGTGAACCATCTGGAGGCCCATATCTATGCCAACTGGCTGGAGGTGGAGGCAGAGGGAGCCGCCCCGCCCGACCTGGAGTTTCCCCTGCTGATCCTCATCGTCTCCGGTGGACACACGGAACTGATCCTGATGCGGGGCCACGGCGAGTACGAGTACCTGGGCGGCACGCTGGACGACGCGGCCGGCGAGGCATTCGACAAAGTGGGGCGGCTCCTGGGGTTGCCGTATCCGGGTGGGCCGTCCATCGAACGGGCGGCGCGGGAGGGGGACCCCACCGCGTTCCCCCTGCCCCGGGCCTGGCTGGAGGGAACGTACGACTTCAGTTTCAGCGGCCTGAAGACCGCCGTGGTCCGCCTGGTGCAGCGACACGGGGGGGTGCCCTCTGGCCAGTTCGTGGCGGACGTCGCCGCCTCGTTCCAGGAGGCGGTGGTGGACGTGCTGGCGACCAAGACGGTCCAGGCGGCGGAGGAGTACGACGCGCGGGCGATCCTGCTTTCGGGCGGTGTCTCGGCCAACAAGCGACTGCGGACCATTGTCCGGGAGCGGGCCACCGTGCCCGTATACCATCCCCCACCCTTCCTCTGCACCGACAACGCGGCGATGGTCGCCGCCTGTGGAACCTTCCGCTTTCTGGCTGGCGACCGGGCCGATTGGTCGCTGGACGTAGACCCGGGATTGCGGCTGGCCTAACCCCATCGGGGTCGGTGGACAGCGGACAGGAGTTCGGACATCGGGTGTGAAGCTCCTTCTCGGCAGGCCTGGCTTGGCCTGCGGAGCCGGTGCCGGGTCGATCTCCCGCCAGCCCCACCTGTTTACGGCGGGGCGGATCAGGTGTGTTCGAACTCCTGTCTAAACCCCAGAGCGGATATTTGACAAGGGAAGCATTTTGTGTAGAATTGCGTTATAGTTCCCTGGGAGCGCGCCACATTCGATGCCCCCGGATCAGGGTGGGCACTGATGGCGACGTCAAGGAGGGTCTCCAGGAAGCGAGAGGCTTTCAGAGGACGACCAGGCCTATGCCGCAGCCGCCCGTCGACGCACTCCTCAACCCGTCCATCCGTTGCCTTCGCGCATAGGTCTTGTTTATAGCCAACCTGCCGGCCTGAACGGCTTTTTGACGGGAGCCGAAGAGATCAGGGGAAGGAGGTGATGGGTATCGGCGGAAGGGAACCCAGTGGGTTAAGGACGGATCAGACGGTTGGTCGAATCAGTCACAACAGACTAAGACAAGATGAGGAGGAAGAGAAATGCGCACGCGCTTCCTGTGGACCGTGGTTCTGATCGCGATGATCGCCCTCGTCGCCTGCCAGCCTGGGGGAGGCGGGGGGGAGGCTGAACCCCTCAAGATCGCTATCCTGGCCCCCCTGAGCGGCGACGTGGCCACCTTCGGCCAGTCCACCCGCGATGGCGCGCTGCTGGCCATTGAGGAGTGGAACGCTAAGGGCGGCGTCCTGGGTCGGCAGATCGAGCCCATCGTGGAGGACAGCCAGTGCAACGCTGAGGCAGCCGTGAGCGCGGCCAACAAGGTCATCAACCAGGATCAGGTCCATTTCATCATCGGCGAGGTCTGCTCCAGCGCCTCTATCCCCATCTCCGAGGTCGTCATGTCCAAGGGGAACGTCCTCCAGATCAGCCCCACCTCCACCAACCCGCAGGTAACGGTGGATGAGAACGGCAACACCAAGAGCATGATCTTCCGCGCCTGCTTCATCGACCCGTTCCAGGGGAAGGTGGCGGCGAAGTTCGCTCTGGAGGAGCTGGGGGCGCAGACGGCGGCTGTGTTCCTCGACCAGGGGAATGACTACGTCCGCGGCCTGGCCGAGTTCTTCCGTGACTCCTTCGAGGCTGGCGGCGGGCAGGTCGTCGTGTGGGAGACCTACACTGCGGAGGACCAGGACTTCTCGGCGATCCTGACCAAGGTGAAGGACGCCAATCCGGACATTCTCTACCTGCCGGACTACTACTCCACGGTCAACCTGATCGCCGCTCAGGCGCGCGAGATGGGCATCACCGCCATCCTGATGGGCGGCGACGGCTGGGACTCCGCCGACCTGGACCGGGAGGTGACCGACGGCGGGTACTACACCAACCACTACTCGGGTGACGACCCGCGGCCCATCGTCCAGGAGTGGGTGCAGAAGTACAAGGATAAGTACGGCTCCGAGCCGGACGCGCTGGCCACGCTGGCCTACGACGCCGCCAACATCCTGCTCCAGGCCATCGAGAAGGCCGGGACGGACGACGCCGTCAAGGTCGCCGAGACGATGGCCGGGATGGAGTTCGACGTGGTCTCCGGTCACATCTCCTTCGACGAGTACCACAACCCGGTCAAGAGCGCCGTGATCCTGCAGGTGAAGGACGGCGAGATCCACTACATCGCCACGGTCAGCCCGTAAGGGCTCCCCGCGGCATGGGTTTCTAGGCCGGGGGGCCCGTGGAGGGCTCCCCCGGCCCTACCTTGTTTACGGGAAAGGACGGATGGCTACCACACCAGTAGAAAGAACCAACAGCCTCATCCTCCACCGCCGCCGAGGTGTAGTCCTCAACCGGATCAGCCAGGGCCTCCTCGCGCTGGCGGGTCTTTTTGTTATCTATGTGTTGGGCAAGGCCGCCGTCGGCAACCCCGATGTCTTCCTCCAACAGGTCCTCAACGGCCTCCAGTTGGGCTTCATCTACGCCCTCATCGCCCTGGGGTACACGATGATCTACGGCATCGTCAAACTGATCAACTTCGCCCACGGCGATGTCTTCATGGTCGGTGCCTTCACCAGTTTCTTCGCCATCTCGACGGCAGGCCTCCACCGATGGCCCCAGATGATCTGGCCTGGGATCAGCGAGAGCGCGGCGACGGTGATCGGGACCGTCACGGTCATTATGCTCTCGATGCTCGTCGCGGGCTTCCTCGCGGTCGTGATGGAGCGGTTTGCCTACCGCCCCCTGCGCAACATGCCCCGGATCGCTGCCCTGATCACCGCCATCGGTGTCTCTTTCTTCCTCGAATACTTCGCCCAGTTGCCCTTTGTATACACCAACAACTACATCACGTACCCCCGCCCCTTTGAGATCACCGTCTTCCACGCCGACGCGATCTCCCCGCCGGTGATGATCGGTGCTTGGGTGGTGCTGCTGGCCTCCGCTATCGCCTACGCGGTGTTCGCCCAGTTGGACAGGAAAGGGGTCCAGTGGGCCGCCATCTGGCGACGCCACCCGCTGCTTCAGTTCGGGCTTCTCCTGGGTGGATTCCTGGCCGTTGTGATGACGCTCATCGGCACCGCCCCCTCCCTGGGGGAGGGATGGGATCTCACCATCTCCAACATCACTGTGGTCATTATGATTTCCTCCATCCTCCTCCAGGTTATGCTCCAGTACATCGTTCAGCGCACGCGGATGGGGAAGGCGATGCGGGCCGCCGCCTACGACAAGCCGACCGCCCGACTGATGGGCATCAATGTGGACTGGGTGATCGCGGCGACGTTCGCCCTGGGCGGCGGGCTGGCGGGCGCGGCCGGCGTCCTCTACGCCACCGCCTACAAGCAGGTCCACCACCTGATGGGCATCATGCCCGGCCTGAAGGCCTTCGTCGCAGCGGTCATCGGCGGGATCGGCAGCATCCCCGGCGCGTTCGTCGGCGCGTTGATCATGGGGCAGACGGAGGTGCTCAGCGCGGGCTTCATCTCCACACCGATGCGGGACGCCATCGCGTTCTCGATGCTCATCGTCGTCCTTCTGATCCGGCCGCAGGGCATCTTCGGCGAGCCGCCCGGGGAGAAAGTCTGAGGAGGCAGAGATGGTACAGCGACTACGACAGCCAAGTGTCCTCTTTCTCGTGGGCTCGCTCCTGTTCTTCGTACTCGTCCAGATACTCCTCAGCGTGGGAGTGATCAACCCCTACTGGCGCGGCATCCTCTTCTGGGGCGCGGCCATCACGATGGTGAGCCTGGGGCTGAACCTGATTTACGGCTTCAACGGGCAGTTCTCCCTGGGGCAGTACGGGTTCTACGCCATCGGGGCCTACGCTTCCGCCGACGTCACCTACCGGTACGTCCACAACGACGCCTCCGGCGTGGTCGTGCTCATTGGGGGCTGCATTCTGACCCTGCTCCTGATGTGGGGGCTCTCCGTCTTCCTCCGGCGTTTCTACGGTGTGCAGACCATCACTTCCTTCGTCTTCAACCTGCTGGCCACGGTCCTGGGCTTCTTCCTGGCCGTGCGCTTCCTCTCCCCCGCCCTCAGCGGCCCGATGCTCTCGCTCCTTCAGTCGCTGCCCCAGTCGATCGCCCAGCAGATCGTCTTCTTCCTGGCCCTCCTCGGCGGGGCGGCGTTGGCCGGGATCGTCAGTTTCCTCTTCGGCATCCCGGTCCTGGAACTGGGCTCCGACTACTTCGGCATCGCCACCCTGGGCTTCACTATCATCATCAAGGTCCTGGCCGACAACACCGACACCATCCTTCCCTTCCCGGAGATGAAAGGGGCCCGGGGGATGGTGGGGATCCCGCAGTGGACCACCTGGCCCTGGGTCTTCTTCTCGTTTATGTTCGTGGTGCTGGTGATGCGTAACCTGCTCCACTCCAGCACCGGTCGGGCCATCGTCTCCGTGCGGGAGGACGAGCGGGCTGCCGAGTTGGTGGGGATCGACGTGGCGAACACCAAGATCCTGGCCTTCGTCGTCGGCAGCGTCTTCGCCGGGCTGGCCGGTGGCATCCGTGCCCACGACCTGGCGTTCCTCCACCCCCAGTCCTTCCACTTCATCCAGTCCTTCAACCCGCTGATCATCGTCGTCTTCGGCGGCCTGGGGAGTATGACGGGGACGATCTTCGCCGGGTTCGCCTGGATCATCCTCCTCGAGGGTGTCCTCCGTCTCTACCTGCCCCAGGGCTTCGAAACCTGGCGGTTCGTCATCTACCCGTTGATCCTCCTGCTGATGATGTTGCTGCGGCCTGAAGGGTTGATGGGCCGGTACGAGATTCCGTTCCTGCGCCAGAAGTTGCCGCCGCTGCGGAAGAAGGTCCAGCAAGCCATCAAAGCGGCTGTGACACCGGAGGTGGCCGAATGAAAGGGCGACCCGAAGGTCTGAGTCCAGAGGTAGAACAGCGGCCCGTGGTGCTGGAGATCGAGGGGCTGACCCACTACTTCGAGAGCCTGCGGGCTGTGCACAACTTCACGCTGACCCTGAAGCACGGAGAACTGGCTGGTCTGATCGGCCCCAACGGCGCGGGGAAGACGACCGTCTTCAACCTGATCACGGGGGTTTACGTCCCCACCGAGGGAAGCATCCGCTACAGGGGCGTCGAACTGACCGGCCTTCCCTCCCACGAGATCATCCAGATGGGCATCGCGCGGACGTTCCAGAACATCCGCCTCTTCTCCAACCTGACGGTGTTGGACAACGTCCGCATCGCCTACCACCCCCACGCTGGCTACGGCCTGCTGGACTCCATCCTCCACTCCCGTCGGTTCCGCGAGAAGGAGGCGGAGATGACGGAGCGCAGCCAGGAGTTCCTGGCCATCTTCGGCCTGGAAGAGCGGCAGAACGACATCGCGGGCAGTTTGCCCTACGGGCTCCAGCGGCGGCTGGAGATCGCCCGCGCCCTGGCCACGCGCCCGCGGCTGCTTCTGCTGGACGAGCCAGCGGCGGGGATGAACCCCCAGGAGATCGACGAGTTGATGGAACTGATCCACTTCATCCGCGACAAGTTCGACCTCACCATCCTCCTGGTGGAGCACCGGATGCGGCTGGTGATGAACATCTGCGAGTGGATCACGGTGATGGACTTCGGTGAGATCATCGCCCAGGGCACCCCCGACGAGGTCCGCAACAACCCGCGGGTGGTGGAAGCGTACCTGGGCCGGGAAGCCGCTGTACACTGAGGCCGGGGAGGTAGCAGCATGGCATTGCTAGAAGTCGAAGACCTGCACGTCTCATACGGAGCCATCCGCGCCCTGCACGGGATCTCGTTCCGCGTTGAGGAAGGGGAGATCGTCACCCTGATCGGGGCCAACGGTGCGGGGAAGTCGACCACTCTGCGCACCATCTCCGGCCTGCTCTATCCGGACAAAGGGAAGATCGCCTACGACGGCGTCAATCTAGTTGGCAAGGAGGCCGACGCGATCGTCCGGATGGGGGTCATACACGTGCCGGAGGGCCGGCGGATCTTCGCCCCGCTGACGGTGCGGGAGAACCTGGAGATGGGTGCCTACACCCGGCACGACAAGAAAGAGATCGAAGAGACGATGGAGTGGGTGTTCGAACTGTTCCCCCGCCTGAAGGAGCGGGCGGAGCAGACCGGCGGCACCCTCTCCGGCGGCGAGCAGCAGATGCTCGCCGTAGCCCGCGGCCTGATGGCGAAGCCTCGCCTCCTGCTGATGGACGAGCCCTCGATGGGGCTGGCCCCGATCCTCGTTGAGGAGATCTTCGAGACGATCCAGGAGATCAACCAGCAGGGAGTGACCATCCTCCTGGTAGAGCAGAACGCCCATATGGCCCTCTCCGTCGCCCATCGGGGCTACGTGCTGGAGACGGGCGTGATCCAACTGGAGGGCACGTCCCAGGAGCTGCGGGAGAACCCCCAGGTGAGGGAGGCCTACCTGGGAGGGGATTGATCGCGTATCCGTCGCAGGAACAAACCACAGAGACACAGAGGACACAGAGAAAATCTGCTACAAACTCTGTGTCCTCTGTGTCTCTGTGGTGAATCTCCGAGAACTCCCGGTTCTCGGCGTCCTCTGTTAGAACCCCTCCAACCGGCTCAGATCGACGATCCCCTCCGCCAGCGCCGCGACGTGCTGCAGAAGCGCCAGCCGGTTCTCCCGCAGTGCCGGGTCCTCTGCCATCACGAGAACGCCCGACTCTTTGGCGAAGAACCGGTCGATGACGTCCACCAGCGGCAGGAAGGCGGTGAGGAACTCGTCCACCGAACTCTCCGGCGCGACCCGCTCCCTCGCCTTTCGATAGGCGGCGTACAACTCCTCCTCGGCCGGGCGGACGAACCGGTCGGGGTCCAACGAGAACCGCTCCTCGAAGTCGCGGGTGATGCGGACGCATCGAGCGTAGTTATCGAGGATGCGGGGCCAGTCCTCCCGCTCGACCCAGCGGCTCAACTGCTCCACCGACACGCGCGCCCGGTAGGGGTCGTCGCCCCGGGCCGCCAGCACCGCCTCCACCACGTCGTACCGGAAGCCCTGCTCCCGCAGGTAGACCCGCAGCCTGCCGACGACGAACTCCCAGGCCTGGTCCAATGCGTCGGCCGGGGCGTCGACGGGGAGAAGGCGGGCGGCGGCCTCCAGCCCCCGGCGGATGGAGAAGGGGACCTCCGCCGCGATGAGGTTCTGCACCAGGCCTAACGCCGCCCGGCGGAGGCCGTAAGGGTCGGCGGAGCCGGTGGGGGCCAGCCCCACGGCGAAGAGCCCGGCGAGGCTATCGAGCCGGTCCGCCAGCCCCACCACGAGACCCGCGCGGGTCTGCGGCAGCGCGTCGCCAGCGTAGCGGGGCAGGTAGTGCTCGAAGATCGCCTGGGCCACCTCCGGCGGCTCCCCGGACTTCAGGGCGTACTCCCGCCCCATCACCCCCTGGAGGCTGGTGAACTCGACCACCATCTGGGTCGCCAGGTCCGCTTTGCAGAGGTGGGCGGCGCGGAGGGCGGTCTGCGTCTCCTCCTCGCCCAGCCCCACCATCCCGGCCACCTCCGGCACCAGGGCCTCCAACCGCCGGGTTTTGTCCAGCATCGAGCCCAGTCGCTCCTGGAAGGTAAGGGTGTCCAGCCGGGGCAGGAAGGCCTCCAGCGGCTGCTTCGTGTCCTCCCGGTAGAAGTAGTCGGCATCGGCGAAGCGGGCCCGGATCACCTCCTCATTGCCCCGCCGCACCACGTCCAGGTGCTCCTCCCCACCGTTGCGCACGGCGATGAAGTAGGGACGCAGAGGACGCGATGAGATCGTGCCCGTATCCCCGGGAGCGGCGTCGACCACGGGGAAGTACCGCTGGTGCTTCTTCATCACCGCGATGAGCACCTCGGCGGGCAGGGCCAGGTACTTCTCCTCGAACCGGCCCAGGAAGGGGGTGGGCTGCTCGACCAGGTTGGTCACCTCCTCCAGCAGCGCCGGGTCGTCGGGGACGCGCCCGCCGACGCTGGCGGCCAGTTCCTCGACCCGGGCGGCGATGAGGGACCGCCGCTCGTCGGGATCCACCACGATGTGGTGTTCTGCCATCAGGGGGAGGTACGCATCGGCGGAGGGGATCTCCAGGGCAGGCGACCCCTCGGGACGGGAGCCGCGGGAGGTGCGGCCGGTGGCGATGCCGGCGTACTCGAAGGGGACGACCTGCTCGCCCAGGAGGGCCACCAGCCAGCGGATGGGCCGGGAGAAGGCAACGCCGGTCTCGTTCCAGCGCATCGTCATCGGGAAGTGGAGGTCGGCGATGAGGGCGGGAAGGACCTCCGCCAGCACCTCGGGGGTAGGCCGACCCTCCCTCCGCCGGATGGCGACCACGTACTGACCCCCGTTGACCTCCCGCACCTCCAGGTCCTCCACGGCCACGCCCTGCTTGCGGGCGAACCCCTCCGCGGCCTTCGTGGGCCTGCCCTCGCCGTCGAAGGCGGCGCGGACCGGAGGCCCCTTCACCACCTCTTCCACCGGCCGCTGGCGGGGGGCCAGACCCTCGACCAGGACCACCAGCCGTCGGGGTGTACCCATCACCCGCACGCCCTCGTGGTCCAGCCGGTGCTCCTCCAGCAGGGCGGGCACCTTCTCCCGCAGTTGCGCCAGCGCGGTGGAGAGATCGCGGGCGGGAAGCTCCTCGGTGCCGATTTCAAGGAGCAGAGTTGCAGGGGCGCGGGGGAGCAGGGGGTCCTCTGCGGTCTTGCTCCTCTGCTCTTTTGCTCCTCTGCCCCCTTGCGCTGTCGCCAGCCACGGGAAGCCCTTCCGTTCCCGCTGCTCCACGTAGGCCTGCGCCACCTGCCGGGCCAGGTCCCGCATCCGGCGGAAGAAGGTGGCCCGCTCGGTGACGCCGACCGCGCCCCGGGAGTCGAGGAGGTTAAAGGTGTGGGAGCAACGGAGGACGTAGTCGTGGGCGGGGATGACCAGTCCGGCCTCCAGGCAACGGCGGGCCTCCGCTTCGAACAGGTCGTACATCTGGTGCAGCCGGTCCACGTCGGCCACCTCGAAGTCGTACCGGCAGTGCTCCACCTCGGGGTCGAGCAGGACGTCGCCGTAGGTGTGCACCCCGTCCCAGTCGATCTCCCAGACGGAGCGGACCCGCTGGAGGAACATGGTGATCCGTTCCAGGCCGTAGGTGATCTCCACGGCAGGCGGGTCGAGGGTGAGGCCGCCGGCCTGCTGAAAGTAGGTGAACTGGGTGATCTCCAGCCCGTCCAGCCAGACCTCCCAGCCCAGGCCCCAGGCCCCCAGCGCCGGGCTCTCCCAGTTATCTTCGACGAATCGGATGTCGTGCTCCTCCCGGCGGATCCCCAGCGCCTCCAGGCTTTGGAGGTACAGTTCCTGCGGATTGCCGGGGTCGGGTTTGAGGATGACCTGGAACTGGATGTGCATCTGCATCCGGTTGGGGTTCTCCCCGTACCGGCCGTCGTCGGGCCGATAGGAGGGCTCGACGTAGGCGACGTCCCACGGCTCCGGCCCCAGCACCCGCAGGATGGTCGCCGGGTTGGCCGTCCCTGCACCGACCTTCTCGCTGTAGGGTTGCCAGATCAGACAGCCCCGGTCGGCCCAGAACTGTTGGAGACGGAGAATCACCTGCTGGAAGGTCAACGGTTTATCCATCAGACAAGCATTCCTCCCTCTTTGGTTTCACCGCAGAGACACAGAGGAGGCAGAGGTTCCTGAATTCTCCTGCATCCCGCACCCTGTATTTGCTTTCTCACACCGCGTTCCCTGAATCTCCACGGTGCTCCCTTTCTCGCCAGACTCTGCGCAGGAACACCCCACTGCGCAGGTCCTGTTCCAGGTGGTAGGTGATGTAGTGCCGTGCGGCCCGCTCGACCTCGTTCAGGACGCCCGGGGGGACCGGGCGCGCCCGCAGGCGGGAGAAGGGCTCCCGCTGGCAGGCCCGCAGGAGGCGCAGGGCCGGGGGGGAGAGGGGCACAACCCCCCGCTCTCCCCGCGCCGCCCGGTAGCAATCCGGACAGAGCGCGCCGCCCCGCTCTGGGTCCAGCCCGAATGGCTCGTTGCCCCCCGGTTCCAGGGGGTGCCCGCAGCCGTCGCCGACGCACCGATCCCACTCCGGACGGAACCCCACCAGCGCGAGCAGCCGCTGCTCGTAGGCCCGCATCAGCAGGACCGTCTCCCGCCCCGGCTCTGCCTCGCAGAGGTAGGTCAGCGTCCGCTGCACCAGATCGAACAGGGGCCTGCTCCCCTCCCCTTCGGCGACGAACCGGTCGTACAGTTCGGCGACGTAGCGGCCGTAGGTCCCACGGACCAGGTCTCCCCGGAGCACGGCGTTGGGCGCCACCGTCTCCGCCTGGGTCACCACGTCCCAGGAGGAACGGCTGCGGGCCAGGACCAGCCGGGCGTGGGTGAAGAGCTCCAGGTGCCCGGCCTTCCGGCTGCGGACCTTGCGCACCCCCTTGGCGATGACGGCCAGTTTCCCCAGGGGCGTGCAGAGCGTGAGCACCCGGTCCGCCTCCCCCTGATCGCGTCGGCGGAGCACGATGGCCTCGGTATGGTAAAGTCGCTTGCCGCTCACGGTTCCCCTTGGGGGGATTATACCATCCCAGTAGGGGAGTGCAACACGAACCTGATCCGCCCCGCCGTAAACAGGCGGGGCTGGTGGGAAATCGGCCTAGCGCCGCCCTGAAGAGCCGGTGCTAGGCCCGCCGAGAAGGAGTCTCACACCCGATGTCCGAACTCCTGTCCAAAGGTCAGGAAGACCTCCCGCAGGCTCGGAAGCCTGCGGGAGGTCTCCACGGCCGCGCCTACTGATTGCGCAGCACCAGGGGGAGGTAGACGGTATACTCAGGCGGGGCCGGTGCGCCGCCGGGCCAGAAGCCGCCGTAGAGGGTGAAGTCGCCGC
>Ga0209426_1000595_pt1 | contig 33317 bp, 29 predicted proteins | sample Deesub1362B_J571_FD_187697 | JGI IMG/M metagenome (GOLD analysis project Ga0209426, IMG submission 187697) | Deep oceanic, basalt-hosted subsurface ecosystem from Juan de Fuca Ridge flank, Pacific Ocean, CORK Borehole 1362B_J2.571 (SPAdes)... ...
TGTAATCCATTCCAGCCAACCGTCGGCAAACCGGAACGCACTCAGTTCCACAGGCAGGGCATATTGGGTTTCAATTGCTCCCACATCCGGAGCGAATCCCAGGAAAGGTTCACCCGCCGGATTGGAAGGATCTCCGGTATCCACAAGCGGAGATCCAGGCAGGGGTTTGAAATTTCCGCTTGCCGGATCTTCAAACAGAGGGTTGGCACTAAAATTGAAAAACTGATCGCAGCTATCGCCGGCGGCATTGACCCCTACCCACCAACCAACGCCAACCGGGGTACCATAAAAATCCATGCCGCCATTTCCGTATACATCATTATGACGAATCACCGAAGAGGTATCTCCGTCCATCACCACACCGCCCTGAGAATTGTTGCTGATCACGTTGCTAATCAGCTCCACCCGCGACTCCTGGGCCGTAATGCCATAGTAATTGCCTACTATGGTGTTATGCCAGATTCTTGGAGCTGACTGCCCGCTACAGTCAATGGCTGACATCCGGTTCCAGGCAAAGATATTCCGGATCACCCGGCCCCCGGACTGTGTATTGAAAACCAGAACGGACTCCACTTCGCTCTGGGAATTATAAAAGAAGAAGTTGCCCCGGATGACCGGATCGGACTGATTAACACGGATGGCGGCGTTTTTATTGTACTCGAAAAGGTTTCCCAGGATAACCGTAGTTGCGCCACCTTTACAGTCGATGGCCGTCAGGTTGTGGCCAAAATAAGAATAGCGGATTTCTCCCTTCGTTCCTACAACGGTAATTCCCACTGAAGCATGCAGAATTCTGGCAAATCGGATCACAGAGGCCGAATCTGCCTGATTCATGTATATGCCGCTCCATTCCAGTCCGGCGGTTGTATCGTATGCTGTAAAAACCACACTGTCCACCGCAGTGCCTTTGACATACAGATAGCCCTGAACAACAAAAGAAACGCCGGCATTAAATAGCAAAACAACGCCGGGTTCAATTTCGAGGCTGTCTCCTTGCGGCACAAAAAGATCTCCTACAACATGATAGGGAGATCCGGAAAGTGTCAGCGTTCCTCGCACCGCCCCACTAATGGTGGTCCCTTCCGAAACAGATGTAGTCAGAACAAAGAAGCCCAAAAGGAGAATCAATCTCATACGGAACACCTCACACCTCCTCCGCCTGTTGGATTCGACGTCAATATTTCCAGGAGATAAAGAACATGAACAATCCCGCTATAAACAGCACAGTTCCCACTACCTTTCGGTGCAAAACAGCACTATGATCGGTAAAGACCAGCCGGTTTCCCCATTCACTGAGTTTTAGCAAAACTTCCGGGAAGAACAGAAAGAGGATCGAAAAGGTCAGTGAGAGCAATCCGAGCATGTACAGCATTTCCATCCCTCCTTTCACCCTATCTGTCCACTTCACGCCATGAAAACACCTCATATCCTCCGGTTGTAGGATAATAGGGTGGGGGCGTATCCAGAAAACGTTCATCGTAATGATAGTCTTTATAATATCCTGTCCGGCCCCATGCGCTGAAAGTACCGACCGGTCCGCGTACTTTCTGGCTCAGAGAGCCCCAGAGATGGATCGTCCCTCGTGGCTCACCGATATCATAATTTTGCACATAAAAAGATGAATTTAAGGCCAGTATGGCTGCATCGATTACCACATCGTCGCGGTTGGGCGGAGTATCAGCAATCACCACATTCTTCATCGATATTAATCCCAAAATATCGTCACATCCAGGGTTTGGCTTGCCTGTGGGGGACGCATCTGCATAGACAATATCGTCTACTATGTAAATATTGTCCGTGGCAATCAGTGTAACCACACCGTTAACGGTTCCTTTGACTCGCACATCACCGCGGACATAAATAATGCCATTAAGATCCGAAAGATTGGCAGTTGCATCCTTGATATCGTAGACCTTCTTTTTATTCCACCAATATCCTTCCCAATGCCAGACATTGTAAGTAATTGTACCATCGGGATTAAATTCGATGCTTGCGTCCTTGCCAAACCGGGCGTCGATGATCAGTTCTGGGGGCTGGTCGTTCATGGCCCAGTAATTATCAATTATCTCCTGCTGGGTCGGGAAATGTACCGGTGGAGCGTTTAGCTGATACCCTTCCGCAAAGGTTGGATCGAAACCCGGTCCTTTCTTGAAACTCGAGGCGGAGCTGGTAAGCCTTCCAAGAAATGTAGGCGATCCGTAAATGGCGATCTGGTCGTTACTATGTACAGGTCCTTCCAGAACATCCCCCGTTGTAAACCAGATGGTGCCGTAGCCCTCATCGCCAGTTAGATAAGCATAGCGTCCAAACGTGTTCATGCGTACCTGAATTTCCAGATGGCGGGTCGCTCCCCCAAAGCGTCCGTAGGAATGAATGGTGTATTGCTTGATGTAATGCTGGACGTTATCGTCATGAGGATCGATTTCAACCGTGTAGGTTCCGCCGGCCAGCTCCTCATTTTGATAGAGGGTAAACACAGCGGTTCCCCCCGGCGGAGGATCCTGATACCGCAGCCAACGCAGAGCCCTTTCGAGACCGGCCTCCGCCAGCCACAGCGCCTGAGAAGTGCTCAAATGGTTCACCGCCACCCGGCTATCGGACACGCTGAGCGATATTAGACTAACCCCCAGTGCTGACAGCATGGTCACAGCAATAATGGTAGTGATAAGCGAAACGCCCGCCTCGGTTTTGACAAAACGGCGAAAAAAACGTCCCAGGCCCTTTTGAGAGCCCCCTTTGCGCTGCCGCTTCTCAATAATTTCTCGGATGTACATAGACATACAACCTCTGTTGATGATCTCCCCTGCGAATGCGAAAATCCACAGAAATGCTCCAGATGAACTCAAGAGAATCGGCCTGCACGGGTGTCACCATTTGATGTCCATCTGAAGCAAAATAGCGGAAAGTAAAATCCTCAATGCCAGTAGCCAGTTTTCTGCCATTGCGGAAGATGACACCATCCGAGTACCGGTATTCCATCTGCTGATTGCTGTAGTCCCAGTATCGAAAAACGGTATTGGTCGCCTCAATGACGCCATTCCGATTGCGGACCTGGCGCAAATCCCGGTTTAGAAAGTGAACCGCCAGCCGTGCTTCGCGCACCATATCTTTGCGGCGATCCACATATCGGTGCGCTTCAAACCCCATCAGCATAAAGCGGCTGAGGAGTCCCACCAGAATGGTGGACACCGCTATAGCCACCACCAGTTCAACCAGAGTGAAGCCGGCTTGTTTGCCAGACGTTTTCATCGTTCGCACTCAATAGTTGGTAAAAATGGTCACAAGGCGTGCCACTTCTTTCTCGTTTTTCAATACCCGCACGATCACCTTTTTGTACTCCCCCAAATCAACGATCTGGGTTTGCCGCACATATCCTGAAAAGCCATCGGGGTCATATTCAACGGGATAATTCTGTGAAATGAGATAATCCGCACCCTTCGCGGCCTTGTCACTTTTGATCTGTTCCAGTTTGGCCTCTGCCAGCTGAACAGCGATGCTGATCTCTTCAGCCTCCACGGAAGAACGTATCCCTGTTCGAAACAGGGTCATAAGTGCGGTCAGGCTCACTCCCACAAACACCAGAACCAGCATCAGTTCCACGAGGGTGAACCCGCCGGAACGGCGAATGAGCGGCTTCCAAAGCCTATGCCAAAAGCGCTTCATGTTTGAAGCCTCATTATTAATTGTTCTCCGTCTGGCCCAAACGGATCAGTTCCATATGTCCTGTGTAGGGAGAAATGCGGATTGCCAGCCGATTGTTCAGTTCGATAATGTTCATTTCATTTTGTAAATCTTGCCCTGAAATTTTTGGAACACCAAGCGGGTTGAACTCCAGCACACTACTGGCCAGATCGCTTCCTGTAATAACTACCCCCTTAAAATTTCGTCGGTCAAAATCCACCACAAAATGCCCGCTTCCCATAATATTGGGCACGAACGTTTCGTCTTCCCACTTCAACATGTAGCGGTTTTCCTGAACATCAACCCGAATTTTTACTGTTTTCCCTGAGGAGATGGCGAGATCCTGTGCGTACCGAAAATCGGAAAGTGCTTTGCGGGCAGCGGCACGCAGTTTCCTTGCCAGGGGTGGTTCGGAGCTTAACCGGTAAATGGCAATGCCGGAAACGATCCCCATCACGGCGATGACAACCACCAGTTCAAAAAGCGTCCACCCCTGCTCATTCCGGATCCCCCTAAGGCCGGATTTTATTTTCACAACACCCTCCCGTATTATGGCCTACGTAAAAACACCTTTCTGCCCCGTCTTCTCTGTTCCGCTATCTCAGCTGCTGTGATTCTCACGGTTGATATGAACGGACCTCATCCGCTTAACTAAAGGCCAAAGCTCGCATCAAGCCGGCATCAAAACCGTAAAAAAGGGGAAGCCTCCGGCTTCCCCTCCCTCTAACCGCCAAAAACTGCTGGTTAATTCCGGGGATGGTTGGGGCATGTGACCGCACCCGTCGTGGCGTCATATTGCAAATTCGTTGAACCATCGGTACAGGTTGTGGTAAATCCGCTGGTCATATAGGCCTGCAGATCGTTGATGGTAGCCGGATACGCCGGATTGCCATTCGCGGCATTTTCAGCATAGGCCATGGCTGCTGCCGATTCCAGAGCCGCCTGGTTGGCCCGGCACTTGGCCGCTTTGGCCTGATCAGACAGGTTCACGAATTTAGGAACGGCCACTGCCGCCAGAATACCGATGATCACGATGACGGTGATCAGCTCAATCAGTGTGAAACCCTCTTCCCTGTGCAACTTTCTCATCATGACGTCTCCTCCTGCTTAAATTTGGAATGTCCTCCTGTTTCTTTGCCAACTTTCGCGTCCACCCTTCTATTTTCCAAAAACCATGCCACGGGCAGAAGTTCGTGCGAGAGCAGTAAAAAGCTAACCCATTGTATTATCTTATGTTACGATGCCTCCCCAAAAACCGTGCTTTCTTTTTGAAACATGCCTCAACGGTGCAACAGGCGTGCGCTGTTCCGATTCGGAACGCACCGTGCACCATCATCCGACTCTTCTCTATAAGTAGCTGATTATTCATAATTTTACATTCCTCTTTTCCATTCTGGAACAGTGTGCCGATTTGAAAACTTGCTCCACTCTACTGGATGAGGTTCATAATATTCCACATCGGCAGGAAAATGGCCAGGGCCAGAAACATGATGAAAATGGCAATGATGATGGTAAGCAGTGGCTCAATCATGGCTGTCATGCGTTTTAGCGCGTAATCCACCTCAACATCATAGTGAGCCGATATATTGGCCAGCATTTCGTCGAGAGAGCCGGACTGCTCTCCGATTGCCACCATCCGGATCACCATAGGAGGAAACAGTGCACTGCGGCGCAGCGGCCGTGCAATTCCTTCGCCCCGTTCAACTCCTTCGCTGATTTTCCGGATTTCCGACCCAATGTACACATTTCCTACAGTGTCAGCCACGATCTCCAGGGTCTGAAGAATGGGAAGGCCGCTGCGATTTAGGGTCTCAAACATTTTGGCAAAACGGGACATGGAATTTTTCAGGATCAGATCCCCAATAACAGGGATCCGAAGAATCCACTCATCCCACTGTGCCCGGCCTTTCTCAGTATTTTTCCACTGTTTGAAAGCAAACGCCGCCAATCCAATCAATCCAGCTATGTAAAGTCCATAATTCTGAAAAAGATCGTTCAGACCGATCAGAATTCGCGTGGGAAGGGGTAGGGATGCTCCCAGCTGCTGAAACATGGCGGCAAATTTAGGTACCACCAGCAAAATCAGAACCACAAATGCCACCACGAGAGCTCCGGTGACAATCATTGGATAGCGCATGGCCGCTTTGATTTTTTCGCGGGTTTCCTTTTCGTGCTCCATCACATACGTCATCCGGGCCAACACGTCATCCAGCTTGCCGCTCACCTCGCCGGCCTTTACCGAACTGATATAAAGTTTGCTGAACACATCGGGATGCTGGGAGAGGGCTTCGGAAAAACTCTTCCCGCTTTCAACCGAAACGTACAGATCTCGGATTACTTCTCTCATCTTGGAATTGCTGGACTGCTCAGCCAATGCCTCCAGAGAGGTCAAAAACGGAACGCCAGCTTTCAGCAGGGTGTACAGCTGTTTGGTAAAAAGGACAACTTCATCGAAGCCAATTTTGGCTTGGCGGCGAAAAAGGGATATTTCATTGGCCTTGCGTTCTTTGATGGAGAGGGGAATGAGGCCCCACTGGTCCAGTTTTTCGGCCACTACACCAATATTGGGAGCCTCCAGCACATCCTCAATAATGCTCCCGTCCTCTCCGATGGCTTTGTAGAGAAAATCCGGCACGGGTTTCTCTATGTTGCGTACAGATTGTATTTCTTCAACTTCCGGTACAGGGTTGTCCGACCGATGCCCAGCCGCTGAGCGGCCTCTGAAATGTTGTTATTGGTAAGCCTTAGTGCCAGCCGGCATACCTCCCGTTCCACTTCCTCCCAGGTAGGAATTTCCCGGGTGAGTGATACGGCCTTTTGAAAATCGATCCGGAACCCATCGGATAGCGAATGGATTTCGTGAGCGGTAATGGTGATCGGCAGATGCTCAGGAAGCAGCACATCACCGCTGCAATTTAACATCGAGCGTTCCAGCACGTTTTCAAGTTCCCGCACATTGCCGGGCCAGTGGTAGTTCATCAGGTGTTCCAGCGCTCTATCCGAAACCCGTTTGATTTTCCGTTTCAGCTTTTTATTGAATTTCTCCAGAAAATACGCCACCAGCTGCGGGATGTCTTCCTTCCTCTCGCGCAGAGGTGGCAAATAGATCGGGTACACACTGATGCGGTAGTAAAGATCTTCCCGGAAATTTCCTTTGCGCACTTCTTCTTCCAGATCCTTATTTGTGGCCGAAATTACCCGCACATCGATGGGAATGCTCTGGTTTCCACCGATCCGCTCAATCCGCTTCTCCTGCAGAACGCGCAGAATTTTTGCCTGGGTGGCTTTGCTCATCTCCCCGATTTCATCCAGAAAAAGGGTGCCGCGGTGGGCCTGTTCGAACTTGCCAATCCGGCGCGACACCGCACCCGTAAACGCCCCCCGCTCGTGGCCGAACAGTTCGCTCTCCAGCAAAGATTCGGGAATGGCCGCACAGTTAACGGCCACAAAAGGCCCATTTTTCCGCGGCCCGTTGAAATGGATCGCACGGGCCAGAAGCTCTTTCCCCGTCCCGCTCTCCCCGCGGATGATCACCGTCACATCCGAGTCGATCACCCGGTCCAGCGCGCGGTAAACCTCGCGCATTTTGGGACTGGTACCGATGATGTTGGCGTGTTCGTACTTGCCTTTCAGCTGGCTCTGCAGGCGCGACACTTCCTTTTTCAGCGCCCGGATGGTCATGGCATTTTTCACGATAATCTTCAGTTTGTTCCAGTCAACAGGCTTCGTGAGATAATCGTAGGCACCGCTTTTCATGGCTTGTACGGCGGTATCCACCCGGCCATCGGCCGTTAACACAACAATGGGAACCTCGCGGTCCACTTTCCGCATCCGTTTCAGCGTTTCAATTCCGCTGATTAAAGGCATGATAATGTCAAGAATAATCAGATCATAGTTGAACAGGCTCATCCGCTGGAGAGCCTCGTATCCCGTTTGCGCAGTATCTACCTCAAACCCCCACTTTTTCAGGATATCGCTGACGATTTCCAGAAATTCTTCTTCGTCATCAACCACCAGGACATTCGGCTTCATCGGCATACGGCGATCTCCATCCCTTAAACCTGGGTTACCCGGAACACTTCCTCGATGGTGGTAATTCCTTTTTCCACTTTCTCCAGCCCGTCCATAATCATGGACTTCATTCCGGCTTTCCGTGCGGCATGAGCGATTTCTGTGGCGGAAGCCCGCTTGTTCACCAGCTCCCGCAGGTTATCGTCCATAATAAGAAGTTCGTAAATGCCGATCCGGCCTTTGTAGCCGGTGTTCTTACAGCGGGAACATCCCTTGCCCCGCAAGAAGCGGGTCTCGCCGTTGTAATCTTCAAAACCGGCAACAATGCGCACCAACTTTTTGTCGGGCTCGTATTCCTGGACACAGTATGGACAGATGCGGCGTACCAGGCGCTGGGCAAGAACCCCCTGCACCGCAGACGCTACCAGAAATGGCTCCAGCCCCATGTCCAGCAAACGGGTCACAGCCCCAGCGGCATCGTTGGTGTGAAGGGTGCTTAAAACGAGGTGACCGGTGAGGGCAGCTTTGATGGCAATTTCGGCTGTTTCCAGATCCCGGATCTCTCCCACCATAATGATGTCCGGATCCTGGCGCAATATCGCCCGCAGTCCGTTGGCAAAGGTCATCCCGATTTTTGGATTGACCTGCGATTGCCGGATGGTGTCCAGGTGATACTCGATCGGATCTTCCAGAGTAATGATGTTTTTTTCCGGTGTATCCAGCTCCCGCAGGGCGGCATAAAGCGTGGTGGATTTACCGCTTCCTGTGGGCCCCGTTACCAAAATAATTCCATACGGTTTGTGCAGAATACTCCGGAAATCTTCGATCATCTTATCATTCATGCCAAGGTCCGGAAAACCGAGAATCGCCCGCGAAGTATCCAGGAGGCGGAGTACAATATTTTCGCCAAATGCGGTGGGCAGAGTAGAAACGCGGAAGTCCACCACTTTATTGTCAATACCAAACCGGAACCGGCCATCCTGTGGCAACCGCGTCTCTGCGATATTCAGATTGGCCAGAATTTTAATCCTTGATGCAATGGGCAGCTGCATGCTTTTAGGCGGCGAAAATACCTCGTGTAGCACGCCATCGATGCGGTAGCGGATGCTCAGTGATTTTTCCCGCGGCTGAATGTGAATGTCGCTGGCGCCCTCTTTAATCGCCTGGCTTAACACCAGGTTTACCAGCTTAACGACAGGCCCCTCTTCGGCCTGGCGGCGCAAGCTGCGCTCATCCAGTACCCCCTCTTCTTCGGTATCCTCTTTAAACGATTCCATTGCTTCCTTAAAACGGTCGCTGCCTTTATAATGCAGGTCGATCGCTTCCTCGATATCCTGCTCGTGGCACACCACCGGTTCAATCTCCATCCCCGTCATCTGGCGCAGCTGGTCAATGGTGATCACATCGAGGGGGTTCACCATACCAACAGTGAGGCGCCGGCCGATTTTGAAAAGTGGAAATACTTTGTGCGCTCTGGCAAAATCCTCCGGAATCAATTTGATCACTTTGGGGTCTGCCTTGTATTTTTTGAGGGAAACGTACTGAACCCCCATCTGCTCGCTGAGAGCCTTGATCAGTGTCTTTTCATCCAAAATTCCCAGCTCAATAAAACAGCGCCCGAGCAGTTTTCCCGTTTCTTTCTGGTACTTCAGGGCCTTGCGCAAATCTTCCTTTGTTATTAGCCCCTGTTCGAGCAAGAAGTCGCCCAGCAGGACATGTCTGCGACCCAAACTTACCTCCCCTATTTTGTGCTGCGGTTACCGGACTGAATGAGCTGGTTCAGCTTTTCTGCGGAACCAGAGCTCCCGGTTAGTCTTTCGATGTGATAGATCAGCTCCCTGGGATTGTAAGGTTTGGTGAGGTAAACATCTGCCCCCACCTCCTTGCCAATCGCTTTGTCGGTTTCCTGCCCTTTCGCGGTAAGCATGATGATGGGAATGTGTTCATAATCTTCATCGAATTTGAGCAGTCGACAGACAGAAAAGCCGTCGATTTTAGGAAGCATGACATCGAGGATAATGAGATCTGGATTTTCCTCTCTGGCCAGCTTCAACCCCAGTTCCCCATCTGGCGCTGTCAGAACCTCATAGCCAGAATACTCCAGGCGAATTTTGAGGGCCATCAGCGTTTCTTTTACATCGTCCACGACGAGGATCCGTTTTTTTCTCATTGTCCTTCTCCATCAATCAATGTTTGTTACCCGCATGACTTCCTCGATCGTCGTGACCCCCTGCATGGCTTTCAGTATCCCGTCATATTTCAGCGGTTTCATTCCGCTTCGAAGTGCCTCGGCACGCAGCTTCTCGGCCGATGCATTTTCGATAATCAGTTCCCTAATTTTATCGTCTACTTTTAAAATTTCATAAATACCAGTTCTTCCGCGATATCCAGTTCCTTTGCAGGCACCACAACCACGTCCGCGGTAAAAGACCAGTTTTTTGTTTGGCTTCAGGCCGAGGCGCCGCAGCAGCCCGGGATTGGGCTCATACGGTTCCTTACACCGGTCGCAGATCTTCCGGACCAGGCGTTGAGCAATCACCCCGACGGCGGCGGTTCCAACCAGAAAAGGTTCAATACCCATCTCTTCCAGACGCGTAAGCGCCCCCACCGCGTCGTTGGTATGCAGTGTGGACAGTACCAGGTGCCCGGTAAGAGCAGCCTGAACCGCAATGTTGGCCGTCTCTGAATCGCGGATCTCCCCTACCATGATAATGTCTGGATCCTGGCGGAGGATGGCCCGTAGCCCACTGGCAAAGGTCATCCCCGCTTTCGGGTTCACCTGCGATTGGCGGATCATCTTGAGGCGGTACTCGATCGGATCCTCGATGGTGATGATGTTTTTCTGAATGGAATTCAGGTAGTTCAGGGCGCTATAAAGGGTGGTGGTTTTTCCGCTGCCCGTGGGCCCGGTAACCAGAATAATACCATACGCGGCCCCCAGCATCTCCTCAAAAAGGCGGCGGTTGTCCGGCGTAAAACCCAGGTCTTCAATATTCAGCAAAACATTGCTCCTATCCAGTACGCGGATGACGATATTCTCTCCATAGGCGGTTGGCAGGGTACTGACGCGCAGATCCACCTCCCGGTTATCCAGACGGATCCGAAAGCGCCCATCTTGCGGAACGCGCGTTTCCGCGATATCCATTTCCGAAAGAATCTTGATCCGCGAGATGATGGCTGACTGTAGCTGCTTGGGTGGAGTAAATACTTCATGAAGGATCCCGTCGATGCGAAAACGGACCCGGAGGAAATCCTCTTCCGGCTCGATGTGAATGTCGGACGCCTTGTCCCGGATGGCCTGGGCCAGAATAAGGTTGACCAGTTTTACAACCGGCGCATCTTCGGCCAGCTGTCGCAGGTCTTCGGCGGGCCGGAGGTTATCTTCCTCTTCCACCGTCTCCGCTTCGATGGTCTGGATCACTTCATCCAGAGACTCCCTGACCTCGACTGCCATGCCGTAGTACTGGGCGATAGCCTGACGGATCTCCTTTTCCGTTGCCAGCACCGGCTCTACCTGTTTTCCGGTTAATCGGCGGACGGTGTCGATGGCCTCCACGTCGTGAGGATCTTTGACGGCTACCGTCAGCACATCGTGAATTTCAAACAGAGGCAAAACCAGAAGTTGGGATGCAATATTGCTGGGCAGGAGTTTGAGGACGTTCTCGTCCGGTTCGTAATCATTCAGGGAAATAAAAGGAATTTCCAGATGGTCGGCGAGGGCTTGAAGCAGATCTTCTTCCGAAATATATCCAAGGCGTACCAGAATTTTGCCAACATCTTCTCCGGTGGTCTGACTCTCACGGACGGCCTGCTGAAGCTGATCGGACGTAATCAGATTCCGTTCCAGCAGCAGGTCTTCTAATTTCTTGGTTCTCCTTTTCAGCATGAGGCAAACGCTCCGCTTGACCGGTCTGATGAATGGCTGCCCCCTCTACCCGTTTTTTGGGCTGCATAAGCATGACCGGCAGATCCATACGGTCCGATCAACCCATTCAGCCTTCATTCAATAATAGAAAGCAACCCGTGGCTGTCTTCGAGAACTTTCCGGGCCTCTTCTTTAATCTCTTCCAGTTCCTCTTTCTGAATGCCCAGTTCTTCATAGGCGAAAGAATCGACGTCAGGAACCTTGAAATCGCCGGAAAAACCGAAATGCAGCTCATGAGCCAGAACATTGGCAAGATGTACAATGGCTACCAGCGTTGGGTTGCTTCGCAAATTGGATGGCTGGTGATGCAGCGCAATGCTTTCCACCAACGTGTAGGGCAGCTGCCATTTCTCTGCCAGATACTCACCAATCTCATCGTGCGAGAAACCGATAACGGCCCGCTCTGCCCGGTAAAATGTCTCTTTTTTGGATTGGGCGTACTGGAGTGCCTCTTCAAACATGTCCCCAAAATAGCGGTTTAAAATGATCTTACCGATGTCGTGAAGCAGGCCGGCCACAAATGTTTCTTCCTGATACCCCTTCCGGAGCCGCTTGTCCAGAAAAGTCGCCAGGACCCCGGTCGCGATGGAATGCTTCCAGAAATCGCGCATATCAAACCGCCCAAGGGACATTCCCGCGAATGTTTGAAACACGGAAACAGACAAAACGGTGTTTTTGATGTTGTTGAACCCCAGCAGCACCACGGCCTGTCGAATGGTTGAAATTTGCCGGGCAAAGCCGTAAAAGGAGGAGTTCACCAGCCGCAGCACTTTGCTCGTAAGGGATTGGTCCCTTTCAATGATCTTGGCAACATCCGCCACCGACGAATTGGGATCTTTGATCACCTCGGTAATCTGTGTATAAATGGATGGCAGGGTTGGAAGATCATTCACGGAATCCAGCACCTGGATCATCCGGTCAACGGTAATCATGGCAACCTCTCCTTCTTATGCCTTCTCCGCTTTTTCTGTGTACTTCCTCACAAGTTCCAGCAGCTTTTGCGGGTTGTAGGGCTTGAAAAGATATTCGTCAGCGCCGGTCTTTTCCCCGATCTCCTTATCGGATACTTTTGCCCGGGATGTGAGCATCACAATCGGGATGTCCCGGTAGCGCCGGTCAAATTTCAACAACCGGCAAACCTTAAAACCGTTCATCTTGGGCAGCATGATATCCAGGATGATCAGGTCCGGGCGCAGCGACTGTGCTTTCTTCAGCCCCTCATGCCCGTCATATGCTGCTTCCACCTCATATCCCGCAGATTCCAGCCGCATGCGAATCAGTTCAACCACCTGCGGGTGGTCATCTATCACAAGAATCTTTTTACCGGTCCCCATCTACCCGCACTCCTCTTCCCCTGTGAAGTGGCAGTGTAAAGTAAAATGTGCTCCCCTCACCGGGTTCACTTTCTACCCAGATCTTCCCACCATATTTATCGACAATTTCCTTTGAAATGGCCAGTCCCAGTCCGTGTCCCCGGATTCTGCGGTTAACCACTTCCTCTACCCGATAAAACTTCTCAAAAATTTTCTTCTGCTCTTCTTCAGGAATGCCAATGCCCGTGTCTTTCACCCAGCATTTAACCCAGTCGCCTTCCCGCTGGACTCCCACCTCAATTTGGCCGCCGGGAAGGGTGTACTTCAGGGCATTATCCAGTAGATTCGCAAAAATTTGGGTTATCTGGTCCCGGTCGGCACGGATGTCCAGAGGCTCTTTGGAAATGTTCAGCCGGAGGCGGATGTCTTTGGCCTCGATCATCCGCTCATAGCTGGCGGCAATCCGTTCCACCACCACATTGAGCCGCACCACCCTCCGGCGCTCCAGTTCTGCGTCGCGGAACTCCAGCCGGGTTATTTTCAATAAGTTGTCAATCAGCCGACCCATGCGCGCCACATTTTCCTGGGCATAGGTTAAACAGCGTTTCTGATCTTCACTCACGGGACCCGCCTGGCCCTCCAGAACCAGGGCGATTCCCTCACTGACCACGGTGAGCGGACTGTGAAGCTCATGGGTGATTTTTGCAATGAATTCCTTGCGCAATCGGTCCATCTCCCAGTCAGCCGTAATATCCCGCAGAATCACCATCCAGCCCAGATCGTTGCCGTATGAATTCTTCAGCTTTTGAATGTGCACACCGAGAATCTGCTTTCGTTCTTCCACCTTTTGAATGCGATTCAGGGTTCCCATGTTGTTGGAACGGGCTTCTTGCAGCAGCCCGCTAATGTCCAGATACTTTGCTTCGGACAGACTCTGCAGGCTGAAACAGTGCCTCCGCTGCAGTCCCAGAAATTCGCGTGCTGTGCGGTTCGCAAACAGAATGTGACCTTCCTCATTGATCAGCATTACGCCGTCAATCATGGCATGGATGATGGCATCCAGCCGCTCCCGTTCACCGGCCACAAGCTCCCACAGAAAACGCAGCGCCTGGATGATGTCTGCCGGCGTACTCAAGAAATCTTTGCCCTTCAGGGCGGGCGGCCTCTCGATGGTCCCCGCTTTGTAGATCCCGACATAACCCAGCAGGTTGTCCGAAATGGAAAGGGCGGCAGCCACCTCTCCAATGTTGACCGGCCGTTCCTGCGCCCCGGCAGCCGTATAGGCTTTCCCGTTCAGGAGCACATCCAGCACCCTTTTTGGCTTTACCGCCCCCTGTTTCTCCAGTACATCCCGGAAACGGCGGACTGCCTCATCTGCGATCTCCTCCGCCGAAGGAAGTTTTAATTTCAGAACCAGGCGGTCTTCCCCTTTCACCCAGAATACCACAAGCAAATCTTCGCCAAAAGCGTGAAAGAGAAAATCCGCAAGGAGATCAAACCACCCGTAGACGATTTGCGGAGTCAGGACGCGCGTGTGAGCAGGTAAACGAACATGAAGGACTTCCCCGGATGGCAGTTCCAGATCAGGCCGAACCTCTCCCTTTTTCATTCCCTTCTCCTGCACCATCAAGACAACACCCACACTTCCAGATACCAGTTCACCAGAGCTGGGCCCCACAGAAAAGAGATCAGTGCACCCGCTGCGATAAACGGGCCGAAGGGCAGATAGGACTTCCTCGACAGTTTCCGCATCAGTATTCCCCCGGCACTGAAAATTCCAGCCAGAAGAAATCCCAGAAAAAGCGCCATCAGCACACCTTTGACTCCCAGAAACGCCCCGATCATAGCGCCCATTTTCACATCTCCCATTCCCATGCTCTCTTTTTTGAACAGGGCTTCGCCAAAATAGGCGATAAACAGCATCAGCAAACCGCCAGCCACAATCCCGACGACGGCGTCCAGCCAGGCCGGTCGGCCGGGCAGCAGCGCCAGAAAAAGTCCGCTCACTGTGCCAATGACGGTCAGCTTGTTCAGGATTAGTTTGAAGTGCAGGTCAATAAAAGTAATCACCAGCAGCAGGCAGACCAGCACAACTCCCATGCCCAGTTCCACAGACAAGCCGAACTTCCGGTACAGCAGAGCAAATAGGATCCCCGTAAGCGCTTCCACGGCAGGATAATGGAGCGGAATGGGTGCCTGACAATCCCGACACCTTCCCCGCAACATCAGATAACTCAGCAGGGGGATATTGTCCAGCGGGCGGATGGGCCGATCACAATGCGGACAGCGGGACGGCGGCCAGACAATGGATTCCCCCCGCGGAAGCCGGTAAATGCAAACGTTTAAAAAGCTGCCTACCGCCAAACCGAAGATAAAAAAAAGGATGGTCACCACTGTCTCCCTGAATGTTTCGCCTGATTCTATCCCGTTATCCTCTTTAATTTCGGCTTTTTTCAGGCCAAGCTTAAGCAGAAGAGATGAAAAATTAGGGAATGGTTTTTTTCCGCCAACGCGGGAAAGGAAGCGAGCGGAATTCAAGAAAAAAGGCAAGACAAAAAAAACCGGCCCTTTTGGCAGGGGGCAGCGGCCTTCAAACGGGGGAGCACTCACCTACTTCCGCACCGGCCGGACCTGCACGATCGAAACGTTGTAAAAAATTTTGCCTGTACCTGCTGGATTTAGCTGGAAACGTACCTCCAAACAGAACCCAAAAAAAGAGCGCCAGCAGGAAATCCCACTGGCGCCTTTTCGAACCACATTTTCGCGGGAGGAACGCCCGCTACGAAAAGAACCTTGGGATGGGCAGATCCAGCATGGTTTTTACGCCCGGTTCGGCGTTCAAAACGTTGGGAATGCTATTGATGAGCATGGCCACCGTTGCCAGATCTCCAAAAACCCCGTTCCGGATGATCAGATCGATGGGCGGATCGCTCTCAAGGTGCACCGAGTCGTGCGGATCCGGACACCCCACATACATGCGAAGATCCAAGGTAATAACTTCTTCTCCATTGCGGAATCCCCGCCCGATGTTCTTGATCCCGGCGGCTTGCCCCTTCTTCACCTCCAGATAAGGCGTTTTGTAGTCTCTGTCAGCAATCATGGGATCCGTTGTCTCTTTGATCTCATCCAGCTCCCAGCCAAGTCCCTTGGCCACCAGAGCTACCGATTCCTGCATACCGATGTGTCCCATTGTACCGGCTTCCACTCTGCGCCGGAATTCTTCCACCGTCAGTCCAGCACCAACCTTTTTTTGCAGCGGCAGCCGCCGTTTGGAGGCATCCACAAAGCGTTCCACCCGCACTTTTTTTACCTCGGCACAGACGGCGGTAGAAACCACCGCCAACGTGTCCATCACAAACCCGGGATTTACGCCGGTACCCAGCACAGTCACACCGTGTTCTTTTGCCATGGCATCCAATTTATCGGCCAGGTCAGGATTTTTCAGCCACGGATACAGCATCTCCTCAGTTGAGGATACAATGCTGGCACCGGATCGGATGATGGCTTCAAACTGCGGAAAAACCACTTTCACAAACGATTGGGTGGTGTGAAGCACAATTTGTGGTTTCGTTTCGGACAATACCTTCTCCGCCTGGTCAGAAATCACAATCCCTGTCTTGACCGGCTCAGAAAAAAGGTCCCCCACATCTTTTCCCACTTTTTGCGGGTCCACGTCGATGGCCCCTACCAGCTCAAGCTTGCTGTGTTTGAGCACCTGCCGCGCCGATTCAATCCCGATGGGTCCCAGGCCGAACTGGACAACTTTGATCTTCTCCGCCATTTCGTCCTCCTTGCCTGCTTGTGACTGCCTTATCTGCATTTCACACGCAATTTAAAGTAGCCAATTTTCCGGCAAAAGCAACGGATTTCGCGCGGATGGGCGAACACAGAAAAATTTTTTCATCCCACTTCCCGGCCGGAAAGCATGAACAACACCGGACCATCCGGGCCCTGCTTTCCGGAACCCTCATGAGTTATGCCCGCGGTACAGGTCCAGAATTCTCCGGATCAACGCGCTGGTGGAAACCCCGGTAACCATCTCACAAATATGCACTCTCCCTCCAGCGGCTTCAACGGTTCGCCTCTCATGTGGATCCACACTTTCCAGTGAATAATCTCCTCCTTTCACAAACACATCCGGACGGAATTCCCGAAGGATGCCAGCTGGTGATGGCTCATCAAAAATCACCACATAATCCACACACTCCAGGGCAGCTACCAGGGCCGCCCGGTGCTCAGCAGGCTGAATGGGCCCGGGCCGGTTTTTCCACTGCCGGTAGGACCGGTCGCTGTTCACCCCAACTACGAGAATATCACCCAGCCGTCGCGCCTCCTGCAGGTAGGTTACGTGCCCGATGTGCAGAAGATCGAAACAGCCGTTGGTCCAGATAACCGTCTTTTTCTTCCTTTTCCAGTCTTCACGCAGGGCCAGCAAACGGGAAAGCGCCACGATTTTCTGATGGATCGGCCTCATCCTTGCTTTCCTCCGCAAAATTGCATATATTGAGGCAAATTTGATGAAACACAGGTTGTTTTCGTTTCAAGGATATATCTGCCAGGGATTATGCGCAAGACAAAACGGAGAGGAGAACCGATGAAACGGTATGTTCTGCTGGGTCTGGTCGTTTTGTTGGTGTTTGGGTGCCAAGCAAAAAAGGAGCCCGATCACATTGCCGTCCAGCATATTTTGATTGCCTTTGAAGGGTCCATCCCCAAACCGGAAGTAACTCGCACCAAAGAGGAAGCACGCCAACTGGCCCTGGAAATTTTCAAGCGGGCCAAAAACGGTGAGGATTTTGATAGACTGGTCAAAGAATACACCGATGATCAGTATCCAGGCATTTACCGCATGTCTAATTTTAAAGTTAAGCCTGATCTGTCCAAAAAAGAGTATCCGCGGGAAAAGATGGTAGCGGCTTTTGGTGACGTGGGCTTCAGCCTGAAGGTGGGAGAGATCGGCCTCGCAGAATACGATCCCCAGAAAAGCCCGTACGGCTGGCATATCATCAAACGGATTGAATAACGGACATGTCGACGATAAGCAGGGAGAACCGCAAGCGATGAAGAATTTGTGGGCCATTTTTGGTGGATTTGTGGTGGGTGCCTGTTTGGGAGCTTTTGCGGCGGTAACCCTCATCCGTGAAGCTGTACCGCTCCGGAGCCATATCTGGGTAACGGTTACATTCGTGGGGGCATTTCTACCCATTCTCGCCGTGCTGTGGATCTGGTTTGTGATTCTCGCAAGAAAGCTCAGAAAAAACCTGGGCGAAAAGGCAGGTGGCCTGATCCTGCAATTGATTGCGTTTCTGCTTATCGCGGAAGTTATTCTTTTCATTTTCGTGGCGGGCTTTTATTTCACAGCCATTGCTTAGCCAGGCACGGTCACTTCCGCAGGAGGTGATGCAAAATCCGCAAAATACAGCGCATCCGAAAAAAGCCCTAAACGCAAGCAGCCCTCCCTGGAAGGATGTGTTTTCCATCTCCCAATTCAAAGATCAGCCCCCGGATTATGCCATTCCCCTTCCTGATCCGAAAAGGATCCACATGAGAAATTTACTTGCGATCTCGGCTGGGCCCGCTTATCTTGAATTGGTTTCATTTTTTTAAAACGGTCTGTTTATCTTCCGAACTACGAACGCCGCTGAAAACGGCTGCCCGGGCCTGTTCCTCTCCGCACCGCATGTTTGCCCGCTCCATTGAAACAGATGTATCCATAGCAGCCCTGTACGTTGCATCCGGGCGGTACGGCGAACCACGTCGCAGATTAATTATGGCAGCCGTTTGCATGCTTGTCTGTTCAGTCGCAATCGACATTTTCGGGTCAGCCTTAAAAAAGAAGGGAGAACCAATGATTGGTAAAACAATCTCCCATTACAAATTACTGGACGAGCTCGGGCGCGGCGGAATGGGCGTGGTCTACAGAGCAGAAGACACAGTTCTTAAACGCATCGTGGCCATAAAGATTTTGCGGCCTTTATCGTTGTCGGCAAACGAAGACAACTTCCGCTTTTTACGCGAAGCCCGCTCCGCCGCAGCTCTGAATCACCCAAATATCTGCACTATCTACGAAACCGGCAAATATGAAACCCGGCCATTTATTGTGATGGAGTATGTGGAAGGCATTAGCCTAAAAGAATGGATCACCTCCCGTTCTCATCCCAACGTTCGCGATTCTCTTGCCTATGCGCTTCAAATAGCTGCTGGCTTGCAGGCGGCGCATAAAAAGGGAATCATCCACCGCGATATGAAATGCGACAATGTCATGGTTAATGATCTCGGTATTGCCAAAATAATGGACTTCGGGCTTGCCAAGCAACAGGGATGTACTCAGGTTACAAAAGAAGGTACGGCTCTGGGAACGGTTGCCTACATGTCGCCCGAACAGGCATGTGGGAAGCAGATTGACCAACGAACCGACATCTGGTCGTTTGGCGTAATGTTGTACGAGATGGTAACCGGCCAATTGCCCTTTCCTGGCGAATATGAGCACGCGGTTCTGTATTCGATCCTGAATGAAGAACCCGAACTCCCTACGGCGCTGCAACCGGAGGTCCCTGTGGAACTGGAACAGATCATCTTAAAAGCAATCACAAAAGCGCCGGAAAAGCGTTACCAGCGTATGGATGAAGTAATGGCCGATTTGAAACTGGTCTCAGAAGCCTTCACCCCCCGGCCGGGCAAAAGACGAAAATGGCAAACAAGAAAAGCACTTCCGGAGAAGAAAAAGGCACTGAGGTATTTTCTGATCGCCCTTTTTACCGTCGTTACTGGCGGTGCAGGATATTATTTCTTTTCCACAGCTAAACAAGAAAGAACTATCGAATCGATTGCGGTGTTGCCGTTAGAGAACCTCTCGGGAGATCCGGAACAGGAGTACTTTGCAGATGGGATGACCGACGCGCTAATTGGAGAACTGGCGCGGATAAGCGCACTGCGGGTAATTTCGCGTACCTCTGTGATGCAGTACAAGGGCGCCCGTGTGCCTCTTGTGGAGATCGCCAAAAAATTAAACGTGGATGCAGTAGTGGAGGGAACCGTGCAGAGGGATGGCAGGCGCGTCCGAATCACTGCCCAGCTTATTGGAATGGCTCCAGAACGGCACCTCCTGGCAGAGAGTTACGAGCGTGACCTCGATAACATTCTGATCCTCCAAAAAGAAGTGGCACGGGCCATTGCTCAAAAAATTAACATTAAACTTACCCCCCTTGAGGAGAGCCTTCTAACTGCCGCGCGCGAAGTGAATCCCGCACTTTATGAAGCCTATCTTAAAGGAATGTTTTACCTTAATCAGTTCACACCGGGAGGGATAAAAAAAGGTCTAGTCTATCTTCAGCAGGCCGTTAAAGAAGGACCAGCAGATCCTCTCGCCTACGCTGGACTGGCGATTGGCTACAATCTTCTGGCTCACACCCCTTCGCCCCCGCCATCCGCCCTTCCACAAGCCCGAATGGCCGCGCTCAAAGCACTGGAGCTGGACGAAAATCTGGCTGAGGTCCACCTCGCATTGGCGATGATCAAGATTTATGGCGACTGGGACCGGGAGGGAGCCGGACGGGATTACCGGCGTGCCCTGGAACTTAGCCCCAACCTTGCCATGGCGCATGCTCACTACGGATGGTATCTGGAAATGAGCGGACAGGTTGATGAGGCCCTGGAGGAATTGGACCGCGCCCAGAAGCTGGACCCGCTGCTGCCGATTTACCCCGCCTGGTCAGGATGGTTGAACTTCTGGGAAGGAAGATACGACACGGCCATTGAGGAGGCAAAAAAGTCCCTTGAACTGAACCCGGATTTTCCCATCGGGCTTTATGTACTCGGTGGAAGTTATGCAGCAAAAGGAAAATACGGAGAGGCCATCGCGCTGCAAAGAAAAGCAGGTGCGCTAAATCCGGACTTCGAATGGGCACTTGGACAAACATACGCGCTGGCCGGCCGGAAAAAAGAAGCCCTGAACGTCGCAACAAAATTAAAAGGTAAAGCCAGGGTATGGGATACCTTTGGCCTGGCAGAGATATACACGGCGCTGGGAGAAAAAGATGAGGCGTTCCGCTGGCTGGAAGCCGCGTACGAGCAGCGGCATCCCTACATCCAATGGTTCATGCGGAATGGCAGTTTTGATCCGTTGAAAGGCGACCCCCGCTACACCGATCTGGCGCGTCGGTTGAATCTGGCAGAACTGGACCAGTAATTTAAAAGAAAAAACCATCATGAAACCAATCATGCTGATAGCGTTTCTGCTGCCCGGAGACATCTTTCGTTCAAAAGCACTCAAATAAGGTATCACCGAGCAGCGGCCACTGGAGTCTACCCCTCTCTTTCCCGAAATGATACCTGCACCAGGCCGATTGAAACAGCGGACCGCCCAAAACCCACCGCGGAACACCATCCGTGCATGACAATGTAACCCAGAAACGATACAGCCGCCTCCAGATCTACAAGAAGCGTTCACCAAACCGCTACGATTGAATTTTCAAAATGATAACGGCCCCGAATAACCGCAGAGCATTCTCACCGCTGCGCCCAGCACTTGACAAGCCGGTGCCAGGATCGAGAACTGTGCGCAAAGGCCGCTTTTGGTTTTTTTAACGGGGACATTAAATTATTCCATACAAGTTCCTTTTTGTCGAAAAAATAAACTTGACGCCTATTTAGGCGATCACACAATTCAATAATTTCAAATTAGTGGATTTCCTGGCAAATTCTCCAAAAATCCCGCGGCGCGTTCCAAAAAATTATCCTCCATTATCAATTAGAAACAACCATCTGCGCAGACAGGCCGTTACTGATGTTTCTCCTATGGTGGCACTCCCCCCAGATTGCTACAAATCCCGCAAACCCCTGGACGATTTTTCAGTGCAAACGCGATGAACCTTTTTGACCGAAAAAGGCTACAGGAACGTCTCGCTCATCAGATCCGTACATCCGTCAGAATCCAGAGTGTTTCTCTAGCCGAGATGCAGGCTGCCGGGATGTTTTCGTATTCCCTCAAGGCCCGGAGGGCCCTTTTTTTCTTCTCCCCAGGGGCATAAAAGATGACAGTCTGCGCCTGGTTGAGGTAGGCTGGCGTCAGGCTCACCCGCAGAGGTGGAGCTTTCGGAGCGTTCTGCACCCCAGCGGTCCAGGCATCTGCCGGCCAGACGTTTCCCGGAAAAAGGCTTGCAGTGTGCCCGTCTTCTCCAAGTCCCAGCAGGGCCAGCCGTAACGGAGGAAGCGTGCGGAGTACCGATTCAAACTCGGCAGCGGCTATCTGCGGTCCACGTTCAGCGGGAATTGGAATGAATGCAGGTGGGACAGTCTGGATCCGCCCCAGCAGTGCCTCGCGAATCATCCGGTCGTTCCGAGCCGGGTGCCCCGGTGCCACACATCGTTCGTCCCCAGGAATGACCACTAGCCCCTGCCAGCTGTCCACCTTTTCTGCAAGTTTGCGGTACAGCAGACGCGGCGATGAGCCGCCCGCCAGCACCACCGTAGCAGGCCGTTCCATAGCAGCTATCTCGGCAGCAATCCACTGCGCGGCCTCTTCCGCCAGCCGTTCTACAGGTGAAACGAATCGCCAGATCCGCTGAGGGAACGCCATTTGTGCTCCTCCCGGTCCAGGATACGGCTGGCTTCTTCCGGCCCCTCTGAACCCGCCGGGTAGCCAAACAGGCTATCCGGGCTGGATTGCCAGGCCTTGATCACCGGATCCAGCACGCGCCAGGCCCATTCCACCTCATCGAACCGCAGGAAATTGGACCGGTCGCCCTCCAGGACGTCCAGCAGCAGGGTTTCGTAGGGATCAAACTCGCGCTGCCCTGGCTCCAGGTACATGGCCTTCAGCACGATGGTGCGGGACCGCAGCTCCAGCCCGATGGTTTTTGCCTGGGCCACCAGGTACATACATTCGCACGGCTTCATTTCAAAAATAAACCAGTTGGGTTCCATCCGCTCAATGGCAGCTTTGCGGAAAAGCTGCAGCGGCGGCGATTTGAACTGCACGGCAATCTCGCTCCGCGTTTCCTTCAGCCGTTTGCCGGTGCGCAGGTAAAAGGGCACATCTTTCCAGCGCCAGCTATCCACGTAAAGCTTCACGGCCGCGTAGGTTTCGGTGGTGGAACCGGACGGAACCCCAGGCTCTTCCACGTAGCCGGGAACCGGTTCGCCCTTGAGCTGCCCCGGGCCGTACTGCCCCCGGATTGCAAACGCGTTCACGGCGCCCCGCGGGATGGGCCGGACGCTTTTCAGCACCTTCACTTTCTCCTCACGCAGGTCGTCCGGATCGAGGCTGGACGGCGGCTCCATGGCTGTCAAAGTGAACAGCTGCATCAGGTGGTTCTGGACCATGTCCCTCAGTGCTCCCGCCTGGTCATAATATTTGGCCCGCTCCTCCAGCCCCAGCTCCTCCGCAACCGTAATCTGCACGTGGGACACGTAATTCCGGTTCCAGATGGGCTCTAGCAGGGTATTGGCAAACCGGAAAACCAGGATATTCTGTACCGTTTCTTTCCCCAGAAAATGATCGATCCGGAAGATCTGATCCTCTCTCCAGTAGCGATGCAGCAGCTGGTTAAGGCCTATGGCACTTTCCAGGTCGCTGCCAAACGGTTTTTCCAGCACAATGCGGCGGAAACCCTGTTTTTCCTCATGAAAACCGCATTTCGCAAGGGCCTCCGCGGCCCTGGGAAAAATTCCCGGTGGCAAGGCCAGGTAAAAAATGACATTTTCATCCAGAAACGGTGCTAGCTTCTTCACCGTGTCCGGTTCCAGATTCCCCCTGGCATACCCGACGACGCGCTGCAAGAAATGCTGGACCGCCGAGGGTTCGTAGTCTGCAGCAAATTCCTTCAGCCCTTCTGCGACCATTCCGCGCAGCGCTTTAAGATCGTAGTCCCGGGTGGCATAACCCGCAATGCGAAACGCATCCGGCAAAAGCCCCCGGCGGTCTAGATGGTAGATGGCGGGCAGCAACAGCCGCTGCGAAAGATCCCCCGTGATGCCAAAAATAACCAGCGTGGTGGGCTTCATCCCTGTCCCTTCCGTTTTCATTTAAAAAATCCCCGGATGCGGGAAATAGATTTTCCGGCCGTCCGAATCGCTGCTGTGCTCAGGCGATCCGCTTCTCGACTGGCCAGGCGGCCTTTTTCCCCAGCTCTTCCCTCAGGAAATGCAGGTACGGATGCAGAACCTGGTTCTGCTCTCCCTGGGTACCATCGTAAACGATGGAAATGATGGGAATCCCGATTTCTTCTTCCACCCGTTTGAACAGGGCCTCGCTCACCAGCCCCGGACAGCAGAAAATGGGATTAACGTGCACAAAAAGGCGGATATCGGGATACATCCGGAGTAGGTGAAAGATCTTCATCAAGTTCTGGGCGGTTTCGCCATGATGCCGGAATGACAGATGATACCGGCGGAGAACCTGAACATCTTGTTCTCCGTATTCCGGCAGCGGTTCCTGGAGCACCGGAAAGGCGATCTGGGAGAACTTCCGGTCAAAATAGGATAGGGCCAGCAGCAGAGTTTTGTCCACCGCCAGATTAACATACCTACCTTCGTCGCTGAGCTGGCGGAAGTATTTTTCCGCCACCAGACGTACGATAAAATTGTAAGGCGTGGTAATCACCTCTGCCCCCAAATTCTCCAGCTCCCGGATCAGGTTCTGGTTGAAGATGTAATTGTCGCGCACATAAAGATCGCCGATGATGGCCACTTTAGGAAGATCTTCCGGCGTTTCACGGAGGGGGATGGCTTCAAAACGCTCCACAACTTCGCGGAAAGCTCGTTCCTTGGAATCGCCGGTCTCAAAGGCCTGCACCAACCGCTTCAGCGCCCTCCGGGCAGCGGCATCCGCTTCACCCGGATTTTGCTCTCTCGGCCGCACTTTGCAAACCAGCTTCTGCAGGTAGCCGCCCAGAAGGTACGCACAATAGAGATCCAGAATGAGCGAAAAGGGCATGCCTTTGAAGTCGGTGTCGGTAGCCAGAACCTCCATTTTTTCAAATCCGCCGCCCAGCTTTTCCAGCCACATTTTCATGAGTACCGGATACTGCGGGAGGTTACAGGACAGATTACACACTGAATTAATGAAAAACGCCGTTCGCGATGGGTCAAGATTGTACGTTTTCACCGTGTGAAGAATTCCCTGAAACAGGGCGCTGAACGGCAGACACTGTCCATCATTCCACCGCACCGAGGCCTGTACCGTTTCCGGCGTCTCCTCAATGGGCAGAGCCTTGAGGCCGTGACGGCGGAAAGAAGCGGCAATCAGTTCAGTGCTCAGCGGATCGTAATTGGGCAGCAGGTAGGTTTTGCCCTCCGGCCGGCTCTGGATGCGCAGCTCCAGTTTCGGCACCTTTTTCCGTGCGGGACGGTGGTTGCGGAAGGACTCCACCGCCGCCTCCAGGCGTGTTTCGTATCCTTCGGCTGAATGGTGTTCGTCCAGCTGCAGAATCAGGTACGGCTTGTCGTACCGGTCCATAATTTCCCGGAAATAGGGAAGCAGAAAGGAATCCGGCGAACATTTAAACGCCGTTAGGTAAATGGGAAAGAGCTTGGGATGCCGGGCCACGTACTCCGCAGCACGCAGAATCCACTCTCCATAATTCCAGTGATTCCACCGCCGCAGTACCTGGCCAGCGCCTCCTCGGAGGGTTTCCAGCGGAAGCATGTCCTGATAAAAGACCGGGATGTCCCACTTCGCCAGTTTGGACGGCAGATCCAGGTTAAAGGCCCGGTCCAGGGCCAGGTAGGGACGGCCCAGCAGCACAACGCCGATGTTGCGCAGTTCTTTTTCCCGCTGCAAAAATGTCTCCCTGAGCCGTTCCCGGCTCACCTGAAATTCCTCCAGCGCTTCCACATAAGCCCGTTCCAGGTCCACGGCACTGATCCGGGTGCGCAGCCCCTCTGGAAGGCTCCGGTGAATTGCGCGGGCAATTTCATCTTCCTCGCCCGAAAGATCCAGCTCCGGAGCAATAAACCGCGTATCGGTGGTCCAGTGCGGGTTATTGCGAACAAGGGCCGGTGCATAATTGGAGTAGTAGCAGTAATGTTTATTCCAGCTCCCTATTCCGTTCCGGAAAAAGGTAGGGAGAAAGACGAAATCACACGATTTCAGCAGCTCGGCCACATGCCCGTGAAAAGCGGCAATGGGCCCGCAAAATTCTGCCTGTGCAAGCGACTTTCCTTCTACCACGCGTTCCTTTTTACCAACAGAAAGCACCGGGTGGAAACCGAGCTTCCGGAAAAACCGCCACCACAACGGCAGGGTGTCCCAATAATTCAGGCTTCGCGGAAGGCCGATACGGACCTCCCGGGCGGAACGGGTCTCCGCCGATTCCGGCCGCGCCTCCGCCAACAACTCTTTCCACTCCAGCAGCTTCCAGCGCACTTCCCTCAGGGTCTGGGCCGCCATCTCGGCAAGATCTGCTCTCTTCCTCTCGGGCAAGATCGCACCGAAGAGGATCTTTTCCCGCACTGCCAGCGGGCTGTTCCGGTCTTTTGACGTGGCGGGCTTCCGGTCATGATCTTCCCTGCCGCACAAGTAGCCAAAGCCGATTTCTTCCCCGCCAATCTGGATGCGCGATATTTTGCAGTGATTGGCACATAGAGTGCAAACTTCCTCGCGCATCTGGATTTGAATGCGATCCAGTTCGGAACGGAATGCAGGATTGAGGCGGACCCCCCGTTCCTTCAGGATGAGCGACACACCCAGTGCCCCGGCAATATGGCAGTAAGGCGAAACGTAAACCGGCCGGCCCAGCTTCTGCTCGAACGCTTTCACCAGCGCGGCGTTCCGGCCCGTTGCTCCCTGAAAGACAATCACACTCCCAATTTTTTGCGGCTGGGCAACTTTGGTCAAATAGTTGTCGCGCACTGAGTGAATAGCTGCAGCCAGCAGCTCGTCCCTGGCGTAGCCCAGATTCAGCAGGGCATTCAGATCCCGTTCCATAAAAACTGTACATCGGTCACTGGTGAGCGGTGCAGATGCCTTCTCCGCCAGGGCAGAATACTCGACCAGGGAAACACCCAGCCTCTGAGCCTGCTCCTCCAGAAAACTGCCCGTTCCTGCCGCACAGACATAGTTCATTACCGAAAAGACCACCCGGCCATTGCGAACCACAGTAAATTTGGAATCCTGTCCGCCGATTTCCAGGATTGTATCCACATCCGGACGGAGCTGATAAGCGGCCCGGGCGTGAGCCGTGATTTCATCCACCGCCAAATCGGCATTCAGCACCTTCTGAATGAACCGGCGGCCAGAGCCGGTGGTACCGCAGGCCAGGTATTCAAAACGGCAGCCGTAATCCTGTTCCAGTTTCCGCACGGCCCGCAAAAGGCGCTGAACGGCCTGGATGGGCTGGCCCTGCGTACGGGTGTAAAGTCCCACCAGCACTTGCTCCCGCTCGTCCATCAGCGCCGCTTTCGTACTGGTGGACCCGATATCCAGCCCAAAGTAAACTCCGTACCGTTTCCCCGCCTCCAGCGGCCGGTACAGTTCTGCCTCCACCCCGCCGATCTGAACGGACTGATAGAAAGGCAAGGACTCTTTACGGTAAGGGATTTCGCTCAACGGCCGGTAGTAATAGGATTTTTTCTGTGACTGGGCTTTCCAGCGTTTCCGGAGCGTGTGCAGCGAAACAGGCTGACCGTTTGCCATCTTTTCCGCCGCCAGATAGGCCAGCCCCAGGGCCACCGCTTGCTGCGGGCGCGGAAAAACGCGAACGTCACTTCCCGCCCGTCGAAGCTCCCGGACCACCGCGCTGTTCCGTGCTACACCTCCGCTGACGACCAGCGGAGAGGGCAAAGCCCCCTCTTTCGCAACCACATCCAGAATATTCCGGGCCACTCCCTGACACAGTCCCGCACAAATGGCATCCAGCGAATAGCCCTTTTGCTGAGCATGAATGAGATCCGTTTTGGCAAAAACCGCACAGCGTGTAGCAATCCGCGGAGCTTCCCCGCGAAAGGCAAAGGCCCGGCTGCCCAATTCTTCCGCACCGTTCAATCCCAAACGCCGTGCCTGCTGGTCCAGAAACGATCCCGTCCCCGACGCACAGCCGGAATTGGCAAACGATTTTCGGTAATTTCCTTCCTCGTCCAGCACCAGGAGGCGGAACTTTTCTGCTCCCATATGAAGGATGCCCCGGGCTCCCGGAACGCTTTTGCGAACTGCCTCCAGCAGAGCAACCTGTTCATCGGCCCATTTTTCCTCGCCAAAATAGCGCACCGCCCGGAGGTTTAGATACATTCCGTGCAGGAAATCCAATCCCGCTCTCTCCAGAAGTAAAAACACAGATTCCGCAATTTTCCCCGAGTGTTCGGCAGAATCCGAAAAACAAACGGCCCCTTCACCATCCACCACAACCAGATGAACAAAGGCCGACCCAAGATCCAGACCCACAAACCGCCTATCTTTGCCCATCCCCTTATGCCCTCCCTGTTAAGCCGAATACCCGTTGTTCGTTAACGGCCCGACCTGATCGATTTCCTCCATCTGCAGTAAAAACAATGCATTATATGATACGTAAAATCTCATCAAGAAGATCCCGCTTTTGCGCTTTTTTTCCGGCCAAAAGCGATTCACCTTCCACCAGTCATCACCCCCCCGCACAAAAGGATTCCCGTTCCCTCTTCAAGGAAAAGCAGATTCCCGTCTCGGGCCAACCCTACCGCCAGCCCTTGCGAGCAAAAATTTTGCGGACGAAGGCGCTCAAACGGTAGGTTCTTTGCGCCCGGCGCAGGGCCCTTTCAAGTGTCTCCAGCGAAACGACCCCCCGGCAAACTTCTTTGCCGTCAACCAAAATGACCGGAATGACGTCCCGGTAACGGGCCCAGAGAAGCGGATCGCCGGAAATGGAGCGGCGTTTCAGTTCAAATGTGAATTCTTCCTGCAGCTCACGGAGCAATTCTCCCGCTTCCTCGCACAGCGGACAGTCGGGTTTTTCATAAAGAATTACCTGAGGCCCCTCTTTCCCGACCGGTTCTTTCTTCGGTGCTTTCGCCATCGTTTCCGCGTTCACCCGGCTGCCATATTCCCAGCAAAACTGTGAATTAAAAACCACCGGATCAAATGGCTTTGTACGGATGCGCTATCAGCCATGCTCTCCAGGCTCATCCTCCTCCTCTTCCAGTTGCAGCACAGGGGAGGGCTTTGCCTTCACCCCCACGCCGTGGCGGTAGACCAGTTCTCCCCCCAAATAACCGCCGTAGACCAGCAGAGCTGCCAGAACGGCGCTGGCCACCATATAAAAAATGCGAAAACGGCCTGGAACCCCTCCCCGGAGCAAAAACCGCCACAGGATCAGCCCGGCGGCCAGGGCCAGAACGGCAAAGCCAACCAGCTCGTGCCGCTCAACGATGCCGTGGATTGCTTCCGTTTCAGGAGCGGCTTCCTCGGCCAGAACGCCCGTCACCACAGCAAACAGGGCTGATACCCCGCCTGCCAGCAGGTTCACCCAAGCAGCGGAATGGAAGATCAATTTCCGGCTCAGCCAGCCGATTGCGTCCAGTACCACTGCCACCAGCAACAGACCGATGGCAAAATGAACAACCACAGGATGAATGAGTTCCACACGCATCGAGCACCTCTTTTTTCTACGATCCGAATTCTACTGAACCCTTTCGTCCGGATATGAACGGTAAAAGTAGGCCGCGAGGGCCAGTCCAATTGCGATAGAAATCAAGCTGAGAAACTGCGGCCAGGTCATCCAGCCGGCAAATTTGGGCGTAAGCCGCCAGAATTCGGTAATAAAGCGCTCCAGCCCGTAAAACACCAGCATGCCGCTGATCATCAGTCCGGGCGGATGTGGCTTTTTGCGCCAGTGCCATAAAATGGCAAATAGAAGCCACGAAAGAAGTGTTTCATAGAGCGGAGTTGGGTGCACGGGCACATCCGTCGGGACCAGACCGTTGGGAAAGGCCATGGCCCAGGGCAAATCGGACGGTGGACCGTAGTCACCATCCCCTGCCAGAAAGCATCCGATCCGGCCGATGCCGTACCCCAGAAGCACCACGGGCGCAATCAGATCCAGCATCAGCACGGTTCGTGCCGGAAAGCGGGCCGCGCGCCAGATGACCGCTGCAATCCCCCCAATAAGCCCGCCAAACCAGGTCAAACCGCTCCCCGTAAAAATCATAGCCACAGGATTCCGGACAAACTCGCCCCAGTGTTCCAGTATGAAGTAAAGCCGCGCCCCGACAATTCCACCAATGGCTGCCCAGATCACAATGGAATAGGCCCAGTCTGCCGGGATATTTTTGCGCCGGAACTCCCTGGCCACCAGCCAACCGGTTACGAGAAAGGCAACGGCCATCATCACACCGTAGCTTCCAACCCGGAATGGACCAATTTCGAAAAGTATTGGATACATCGAAAATCCTCCGAACTGCTGTCATTACGCTTCCTTATGAACAACCGGAACGGCGGCCGGCTTATTCCAGCAATTCCGGTCTTATGTACATTGCAAAAATGTAACGGATCGGATTCACATTGTCAAATCATTCCTTCCCCGCGTGCGGGTACCCCGGCTGCCATAGTGCCAATTCCGCATCCGGACAATGCAAACCTGGCGGCAGCTCCGATTTTTTCCAGCCCGGAACGACATAACCCCCTGATTCTTCTAAGATTGCTATTGCACTGCAAGGGCCGCACCTGCAGCGGCTGCCTTCAGCTTTTTGGCAGAAAGGCCGATAAATAGGTGTACATGCAAAGGGAGGGAAACACAAAAGATGGATGCGCTGAACACACTTTTTGGAGAAACACCGGAGCGTGGCTGGATAACCAGCCGCCACCGCAATGGCAGGCTTTACGTGGAGCTGAAAGATATCTCTTCCTTTACGGAAGACACCGGCCGGGATCTGGTCCAGCTGGTCCAGGAAGAAAGAAAACCTCTGGAAGATGTGGTGATCAATTTCGAAAGTGTGCGGACAATTAACGGGAAAGGGTTGGCGGCCCTTCTGTATCTCAGCAAGAAAATGGAAGAAAACCGGCGCAGACTTTACCTGGTGCAGGTCAATTACGCTATCCGCAAAATTCTGGCTGTAACGGAAATCGACCAGCTCATCCACGTTCAGGAATCCGACGCCCGGCTGACCGAACCCGTGCAGGATCAGGGAGGCAACGGGTCGCCTCTTTCCCTGTCAGAAGATCACACATAAAGCGGGTCGTTCATGAAAAGTGTCCTCTACATCGCCATTGAGCCAAATCCCGAAAGTTATGTTCCCTATCTGCTGTTGCTTTTTTACCTTTTTATTCTCATCACCAGCGAAAAACGTTTCCGCACATCCCGGCTTTTCGGCTTGCTCGCCCTGTTTTTCTTCCTGCGCCTGGAGCTCTCCAGCGTGATGGGGGCAGCGGTATTGTTTCTTTCCATCTTTGCTTTCAAAAAGAAGGAGGAAGAAAGCCGATCGGCGCGGAAAAGCGGGACGCATCAGCAAAAACCGCTGGTGGAACAATTAAAAGAACAAAACGAACGGCTGAAGAAGCGAATCCTTTTCTCGGAAAACGATTTCCTCCGCCTGGCAGAAGCGGTGGAAGCCCTTTTGACCCTGAACCCGATCGAGCTTTTCCACGGCCTAACGGAACATGCAGCAAAAATCACCGCTGCCAGAGTGGCCTACTTCTTCCAGTACCGGAAAGGAAGCGGCAACTTCCAGCTGGCTGTCCGCTACACAGCTTCCAGAGGGTTCCTTCCCCCCCGTAATGAAATCCTTCCGGATAAACTGTTCCAGCTTCTGGTGCAATCCAGAAGTGTACTGACCCTGAAGGAAATATTGCACAACGAAGTTCTGCACCGTATCTGGCAAAAATCCGCCTACAAGGGTTTCATCTACTGTCCGGTGGTGGAGAAGGAGGATTTTTTTGGAATTCTGGTTCTGGATCAAATTCCCCTCTTTAACCTGAACCGCGAAACGGTCCACAAAGCCCGCATTCTGGCGCAGATTGCTGGAAAAATTGCGGGAATTGGCCGCAGCCACCAGCAGCTCATTCAGGAACTGAAACGGCAGGAGGCCAAGATTTTACCGGAGCCCCAGCAGTTCCTCCGCGCTTTTGCACTGGAATTCAAACGGGCCAAGCGGAACCGATTGCCTCTGTGCCTCCTGCTGGTCTCTGTGGAACAGCCAGATGGCAGCTCCGCAGAACTTTCAAAAGAACTGCGGGAACGGCTAAAAAACACGTGCCGCCGCAACCTGCGCGAAATCGATCCCGTCTTCTCGGCGGAGCGGCCCGGAATGTACTGGATCATTCTGCCCCATACGCATTTTAAAGGCTTGGCCTGTGTCATGGAACGGCTGAAACTGACACTTCATCTGGAGCTGGGCAGCTCTTCCACCCTGGCATGCCGGTTCGGATTCAGCTTTATGGACCGGCGCACCCAGAAACCAATGGATATGATCAAAGAGTGCAAAGATTCCCTGCATCTGCACAGAGTTGTGGAAGAGATGCTGGTGTGGAAAACCAGAAAAGACATCGAAACCAATCCCAAGATCTCCAGTGAATAGGGAACGGACAAAACCGGAGACCGCACGGGCGGAAGCTTCGCTCATCCCGGAGGAATACCTGCTCCAGCCCATAGAATACAGCCTGATGGAGCGGAGCGACCGCCTGCTGGCAGAAGGCGCCCGCCACCTTAAAGCGACGCTGCATCCCGAACACCTGAAACGGCTCCGCCGCCTGAGCGAATCCCCCTACCCGAAGGCACGGCAGATTGCCCGATCAAAACTCTTTCTCATCGAAAAATTCTTCCGGAAAAAATTCTATTTTTACCAGCAGAAACTGAGCCGATCCCCCAGCGATCCAGCCGTGAAATACGGATTCGCCCTCATCTGCCTGCGATATGCCCAATTCTGGACGCCCAATGCCCGCTTGCGGGAGTATTTTCTGCGTCAGTCCCTCCGACAGCTCAATCAGCTGATTCGGTTGTTCCGCCCCGAAAAAAAGTTCTTTTACCTGCGGGCGCAGGTGCTGAAAGAAATGGGCCAGTGCACCCTGGCCATTGAAGACTTTCAGAAAGTCCTCCGCATGGAGCCAAAGCACCGCGGTGCAATCCTGGGCATGATCGAATGCTATTTCATGACCCACCGTCCCCGGGAAGGGTTGCTCGTATTAAAACAGCTCCGGTCCAGGAAACAATCCCTACCTGGCATTGCTGGCAGCTTTCTGCCAGAATAGACCTTCCGGTCAAGGATTCAGGAGAGAGACACCGGCAAGATAAAAAGGCCGATCGGCGCGCTACACCGGCTTGTGCGCCACAAGGATGGAAAGGCCCGATGTCCGCGAATAGCTTACCCGCCGCACGCCGGTAAAACCCGCCCCCTCTATGATGCGGGAGATTTCGGGCAGGCTGAAGGCCCCAACCATCAGATTAAACAGTGCTGGGATTTCCGGTCCGGTTTTATCCGCATTCAGC
>Ga0209426_1000596_pt1 | contig 33272 bp, 32 predicted proteins | sample Deesub1362B_J571_FD_187697 | JGI IMG/M metagenome (GOLD analysis project Ga0209426, IMG submission 187697) | Deep oceanic, basalt-hosted subsurface ecosystem from Juan de Fuca Ridge flank, Pacific Ocean, CORK Borehole 1362B_J2.571 (SPAdes)... ...
TGTATTGCATGGATTTATATTTGAATCTCTTTTTAAGCTGGTTGGCATTTCAAGAGACACTAATTGCGCTTCTGGGAAAAAGATATATGATAGGAGTTTGAATTTTATTAAAGAATTTTGAGTGGTGAAGAAAAGGAAGAATCCTGAAAATGGATATTGAAAGCCCACAATCAGCATAGGTGTGTTAAGTTCGCCTTTATTGAAGAAAAGGAAGAATCCTGAAAATGGATATTGAAAGAGATCAGAAGGCAGATTATCAGAATGGAAGGTAGCTGGGAAGAAAAGGAAGAATCCTGAAAATGGATATTGAAAGTCCAAGTATATATATACTGATGTTCTCTCATCCAGATAGGGAAGAAAAGGAAGAATCCTGAAAATGGATATTGAAAGGTTCATTACAGGCTTACATTTGACATCCTAACCCCAGAAGAAGAAAAGGAAGAATCCTGAAAATGGATATTGAAAGTCTACATACTCATCCAAGCTTCTCAACATCACTGAGTAGGAAGAAAAGGAAGAATCCTGAAAATGGATATTGAAAGTCCAATCTCAACATAGCAATATCACCGAATTTCAACTGAAGAAAAGGAAGAATCCTGAAAATGGATATTGAAAGTATGTTGGATCTTTCTCTGAATTATCTTTATACTTCTGAAGAAAAGGAAGAATCCTGAAAATGGATATTGAAAGTCATCGTAAGTCCAGAGAAGAAGACACCAAGCATGGTCGAAGAAAAGGAAGAATCCTGAAAATGGATATTGAAAGCTCATAATACTCACCTCTAAAAAAAAAAATAATAATAAGAAGAAAAGGAAGAATCCTGAAAATGGATATTGAAAGGATATATCTGTTCTGTGGCGTCTATACCTCCAGTTACGAAGAAAAGGAAGAATCCTGAAAATGGATATTGAAAGTCGTCTACTAGATCTTCTAGATTCGATTGCTTAATTTCGAAGAAAAGGAAGAATCCTGAAAATGGATATTGAAAGGTTGCTCCCCCCACTGTGAGGCAACGCGATTAGGCTTGAAGAAAAGGAAGAATCCTGAAAATGGATATTGAAAGTTGAAGAAACTCTCGTAGCTTACTGCATTTGGTGCTGACGAAGAAAAGGAAGAATCCTGAAAATGGATATTGAAAGAATTATAATTGGCCCTCTCCACCATTGATACTGTAATAAGAAGAAAAGGAAGAATCCTGAAAATGGATATTGAAAGTGCTTTGGAATGTCAATATCTGTAACTACATATTGGATGAAGAAAAGGAAGAATCCTGAAAATGGATATTGAAAGATATATCCAGTTTGCATACTAATGATATAAAAAAAAAGAAGAAAAGGAAGAATCCTGAAAATGGATATTGAAAGTTCGAATTCGAGGTATCATCCACTACATTGCAATCAGGAAGAAAAGGAAGAATCCTGAAAATGGATATTGAAAGACCAAGAATTAGTAAGTCCAGTTAGCGGATAATCTCCGAAGAAAAGGAAGAATCCTGAAAATGGATATTGAAAGTATGGAAAAAGTACCTTGGGGTGATATAATTGTTTTGGAAGAAAAGGAAGAATCCTGAAAATGGATATTGAAAGTCTACTTCGCAGGAAGTAGAGGTTTTGGTTAGAGGAAAGGAAGAAAAGGAAGAATCCTGAAAATGGATATTGAAAGCCGGTATCATCGGTTAGATACAGAATATTACTGTCTGATGAAGAAAAGGAAGAATCCTGAAAATGGATATTGAAAGATTGAGATATTGGGGGGAGCGAACGAAATACCATACGGAAGAAAAGGAAGAATCCTGAAAATGGATATTGAAAGCTATTGTATCTGAAGGCTCATATACAGATAAATACCATGAAGAAAAGGAAGAATCCTGAAAATGGATATTGAAAGAGATACGGTATAAAACACAGCCAAAAGTTTTGAAAACGAAGAAAAGGAAGAATCCTGAAAATGGATATTGAAAGTGCTTTGTCGACTACTGCTACCCACTCTCCACCCCTGTGAAGAAAAGGAAGAATCCTGAAAATGGATATTGAAAGAATCCTTAGTCTTTTCTCTCTTTTTTTGGTTTATTGTCTGAAGAAAAGGAAGAATCCTGAAAATGGATATTGAAAGTTGATCTTTCCAGCCAACTGGGCATCAAGTGTCCATCGAAGAAAAGGAAGAATCCTGAAAATGGATATTGAAAGATAAATAGGCACATTGCTGGCAGTTTGGTGGGTTTCTGGAAGAAAAGGAAGAATCCTGAAAATGGATATTGAAAGCTTTGGATATAGTATCTACCATCCTTGAGATAAATCGGAAGAAAAGGAAGAATCCTGAAAATGGATATTGAAAGTTCACAACATCCATGAGATCTATGTCTCTAATCTCCAGAAGAAAAGGAAGAATCCTGAAAATGGATATTGAAAGCTGTAATAGTCCAATTTGGATTGTTTTCCTCACTCATTGAAGAAAAGGAAGAATCCTGAAAATGGATATTGAAAGTTACAGTAGCCTCCTTACCTCTATATACTCCACCAACAGAGAAGAAAAGGAAGAATCCTGAAAATGGATATTGAAAGTGCTAGGAAGAAAGATGAAGAGATAATGAATGCACTCAGCGAAGAAAAGGAAGAATCCTGAAAATGGATATTGAAAGTGGTTATCGCTCAGAACGGTGTAATCGCATGACTTACGAAGAAAAGGAAGAATCCTGAAAATGGATATTGAAAGCTTGCTTTCTTCATCGTAGTTACTGGTTCTTTGATCTTGAAGAAAAGGAAGAATCCTGAAAATGGATATTGAAAGAATGATACATCTTGAGTTGCACCAGAGTTATTTAGAAAGGAAGAAAAGGAAGAATCCTGAAAATGGATATTGAAAGATTGTTAGTGTAATGCTTGGCGGTGTTTTGCCATAACCAGGAAGAAAAGGAAGAATCCTGAAAATGGATATTGAAAGAGTATTTACCATCGAAGAAATATTCTTTCATATATGGTGAAGAAAAGGAAGAATCCTGAAAATGGATATTGAAAGGATTTAATTTCTGAGTGTAATTGTTTCGCTTCAAGCAGAAGAAAAGGAAGAATCCTGAAAATGGATATTGAAAGCTACATATTCATTGCCAACTCTCTCTATTGTACCTACTGAAGAAAAGGAAGAATCCTGAAAATGGATATTGAAAGCAATATACTTACACAATCTAACCCAAACTGAGAAACCCGAAGAAAAGGAAGAATCCTGAAAATGGATATTGAAAGTTAAGTACAGGTGGATAGTTGATGATCTTTGTATGCTCAGAAGAAAAGGAAGAATCCTGAAAATGGATATTGAAAGGGAAAATAGTGGATTAGACTCATTCATAGCTAGACTACGAAGAAAAGGAAGAATCCTGAAAATGGATATTGAAAGTAATCCTAGAGCGTGGTATATATTATCAAGGTGCTGATGAAGAAAAGGAAGAATCCTGAAAATGGATATTGAAAGTTCTCCAGATAAACTATGATGTCGCCATCTACAAGTAAGAAGAAAAGGAAGAATCCTGAAAATGGATATTGAAAGTGATGTCGTCTGTGTTTGGTTCACTCTCAAATACAACTGAAGAAAAGGAAGAATCCTGAAAATGGATATTGAAAGAATAATGTAGCTATATTGGCACCAACTCCACCACATCCAGAAGAAAAGGAAGAATCCTGAAAATGGATATTGAAAGACATCATTAGACGAGCCACCTCAAGTTGGTGTACTAAGAAGAAAAGGAAGAATCCTGAAAATGGATATTGAAAGCACAGGCGTGAGGCAACGCGATTAGGTTAGGCATTGTAGAAGAAAAGGAAGAATCCTGAAAATGGATATTGAAAGAATAATTCTACTTAGGACATCACGGTCAAGTTGTTTGAAGAAAAGGAAGAATCCTGAAAATGGATATTGAAAGTGTAGATCAAGGATGGGATATAGTGTATACGGCAAAGGAAGAAAAGGAAGAATCCTGAAAATGGATATTGAAAGATCATGTCCATATGTTAATTCACTATCATGTACTTTGGAAGAAAAGGAAGAATCCTGAAAATGGATATTGAAAGCTCGAAAATCCTTGCTTCTAAGTCTTTCATTGACTCAAGAAGAAAAGGAAGAATCCTGAAAATGGATATTGAAAGCCATGTTGCTTCTCTTCTCTGCTATACTACTACCACTAAGAAGAAAAGGAAGAATCCTGAAAATGGATATTGAAAGGTCATGAATCAGCAACTCCAACTGGAAGTCATTGTTCAGGAAGAAAAGGAAGAATCCTGAAAATGGATATTGAAAGATTTCAGCTTCTTCTCCATCATGCTCGGTAACTTCCATGAAGAAAAGGAAGAATCCTGAAAATGGATATTGAAAGGGTAAACGGGGCATCAATCCATATCAGAGGGGTGTTATGAAGAAAAGGAAGAATCCTTAATAATTATAAAATCAACTGCATAGGAAATCCAGTTATTAAAATCTTAAACGAAAACTCAAGCAAGTTCGAAACTATCTATTTTTCTTTAACCTTCTCTAAAATCGTAAAAACATCCTTCATATAACTATATTCTGCTCATATCCACAACCCGGGCATTTATTTCTTTTTAGCTCAATTTTTTCCACATAGAACCCGTTTCTTGAAATTATCTTTTTCCCGCATTTTGGGCAAAATGTGCTCTCCCTCTCATGTCCCCAAACATTTCCTATGTAAACGTACTCTAAACCGTTTTCCAAAGCAATATCGACAGCTCTTTCCAAGGTCTTTATTGGTGTGGAAGGTTTATTCATAAGTTTGTAATCTGGATGAAATCTGGAGAAATGTACGGGAATTCTTCTGTCCAATTCTGCAACCCATTCGGTAAATTTCCTGATTTCATCATCGCTATCGTTTTCATCAGGGATTATCAAGTATGTTATCTCGATGAAGACACCTTTTTTATGTAGGTACTCCACGCATTCTATGACTCTATCGAGCTTAGCTTTGCAGAATTTTTTGTAGAATTTTTCGGTAAAGGCTTTGACATCCACATTAACCGCATCAAGCACTCCTTCGAACTCATCAATTGCTTCTGGAGTCATATAGCCGTTCGATACATATACTACGAACAAACCCTCTTCCTTGACGAGCTTACTTGAATCAAGACAGAACTCATGCCATATGGCGGGCTCGTTGTATGTCCATGCAATTCCGTCTGCAGATCTCTCAAGAGCCATCTTTTTAATCTCCTCGGGGCATACTTCCCTGAGGTAGGGATATGTGAGGTCTGAAAAAGCTATCTCATGATTTTGACAGTGAGGACATCTAAAATTACAGCTTACTGAACCGAATGACAGTACTTTACTTCCGGGTTTATAATTGTGGAGCGGTTTCTTCTCAATAGGATCCATTGCAACCGCGGAGACCATGCAGTAGTTGTAGACATTCAAAACTCCACTTTCATTCTTTCTGACTCTGCATCTCCCCCACTTTTCATTTTTAATTCTGCACCGGTGCATGCATGTATTACAAATGACATCTCCGTTTTTTCTATCGTATAATCTCGATTCGACTATCATCTCCTCTCACTCAGTCCATGTATTCGGATAGTTCCTTTGCATATTCTTCCGGGACGAGGTATGAGATCGTCTCATCGTGAAGCATTTTTGGGAAGTACACATCACACCAGTAGTATCTATCGAAGGGTGTTCTTGCAAGGATATTTATGTTTGTTCTAAAGTGCTCCCCCAGTCTATCTGCTAAGAAAATCGAGATGTTGAACGAGTTGAACCCTCTATCTCTGTAGAATCTCAATATTCTTATGAGCCCGTCGCATATCCCATCCAGCTGTTCATCCGTCATGCTTAAGAATTCTCTCTCCTCTGGTATTCCTATGAAGTGGTAGAATCCCTTCGGAGCAAATGCGGAGACCCACTCAGTTTTCTCGGTTCTGCCTGCAAATCTTTCACCGATTTCTCTCTCTTTTTCAGTGAGATAAATCCAGTAGTCCTTTTTCTTTTCCTCATAGAATTCAAGTGCACTCCAATCCATTCTTGCGAAGTAGTCTGTTGATGTCTCAGATATCAAGGTTTGGATATGTGGGTGCATTATACTGCTCCCTGCGGGTTTCAGGTAGTTCATTCCTATGCTGATATAGTATTTCCCTTCCCGTAATTTTTTGAGGACATCTTTAATAAGAAATAACGAATCGAAAAAGTGTTCTTTTCTAAATTCAGATAAATCAAGGTAGTGTTCCTCCGTCATTCTGACCACATAGGAATATTTTGAGTAGGGAACTATATTCGAAAACAGTACTGCTTCATTTCTTTTTATAAGCTCTCCTTTTAGGAGATCAGGGTCTCTTGCAACCATCTCATCAATTCTTTCAGGACAGAAGGGACACCAAGATTTAGTGCTCTCGATCTCGTCGTCGAATGTGGAAACCTGTGAAAAAGGAGGGGTTTTTTTAAGGACTCTTGAGGTCTGGAGTGTTAATGGGTCGTATCTTATCTCAACTTTATTTTCCTCCACACTTCCGTTGGGCAGGAGAACTCTTGAAATTTCAACCTCTTTTCTAAATTCCATAAAATTTTAAAGGAAATTAAAAATTTAAAATTTTGCTTGCTCAAAATATGAATTTTGGAAATAATTTGATAGAATAAAAGAAGTAAAAAAGCTTGGTAATATGTTTTAAATGTGAGGTTGTAAATCCCTTAGATTACAAAGACCGCCGATGATATGACTGTTGTGAAATCTTCAACCTCCGCTACCTCAATTACGGTGAATTTCTCAAAATCCTTCGTGTTAAATGCGGATTCAAGCATGTAACCAGCCATGTCTCCCGCATGTTCCCGTAGTTTTTCGTCCCATTCGCCCGAGTATTCTGCTATATATCCGTTTTTTGATTCATCCGTGGGTTTGGCGACACCTATGCTTGCGAATATCTTCTTGCCCTTCTCATTGCTCGTGTGTCTTGCCATAACTGTGAAAACGATCTGTCCGGGATATAGCTCCGCCAAACCTTCTGGAGGACTTATAATCTTGCATCCGGGAGGGATGATACTACTAACTGGAACAAGATTGAACTTCTCAATTCCTGCATCTCTGAGGGCAAGCTCGAAACTGACGAGAGGATCAGAATGCCTGCCAACACCGGTAACAAAAAAGACCTTTTTTGGTAGAAGATTTGCGTTCATTGTTCACCTCCTTTTCCGCTCTATTTTCGTATGCGTCCGTTAGCTAAAGGAACAAATCCTTTAGATCCCACATTAGTTTTGGATTATGCTTTATAAGTTCTACAACAAGTTTTTTAACGCTTATTTCGCTTAGATCGTAGTTTCCGATGCTTTTAGCGAGTTTATTGAATGTTTCATCATCCAGCTTTAGGAACTTCTTCTGCAAAATTTTGTTTCTGTATAGGGTTTTCCCGAAATCGTTCTTCCAGAGCTCATCGTATCTTTTCAAGAAGTTTTTAGAGTAATCTCTGGCTTTAACAGCTTTGCTTGCAACATCTCCTGCAAAGTACCCTCCTTTCAGGGCATTAGCGATTCCACCTCCTGTAATTGGATCTGCGTGTCTTGCAGCATCTCCCACGAGCATGATATTGTCTGCAACAGCGGTCTCTATCGGTCCGGTTACCGGCACACCACCGGCAACAACCTCTATTATCTCTCCCTCAGGGTAGTGTTCCTCAACGAACCTATCAAGCCATACCTTAGCACTTTCCTTGGTTTGAGTTGGTAGGACACCCAATCCAACATTGGCAATACCGTCTCCCTTCGGGAATAGCCAAACATATCCTCCGGGAGCGAATTTTCTGCCAATCCAGAAGTGGGTGTAATCTGGATCAAAGCTGATATCACTCATTAGGTATTGAATGCAACTCTCGATTTCACTTATCTTTATCGTTGTATCTATTCCACCCCATTTTCCTACTCTACTCTCTATACCATCAGCACCGATCACTATTCTCGATTTCACTTCGTAGTATTCTCCGAGCCTTCTCAAGCCTAAAACCACACCATCTTTCTCTCTTCTCATAGAAACTGCGGTAGTCTTAACCACAACCTCTGCACCACTCTTGGATGCCATTCTTGCAATAGCTCTGTCGAAAATCTTTCTTTCAAGAACATATCCCACCTCGTTTCCAGCCATACCTTCGCTCAGCCTTACTGTGGTCCCGTCTGGTGTGTAGATTATCGCACCAACTACCTCCTTGGCAATCCATTTTTTATCAATCTCAAAAAACTGTTCGAGAGATTCTTTACTTACTCCCTCTGCACATCTTACCGGAGTCCCGATTTCCTGCCTTTTTTCGATTAGGAGAACTTTAAGTCCGTTCTCTGCACATGTTTTTGCGGACATTGAGCCAGCAGGCCCCGCTCCGACGACTACGACATCGTAATCGTAATTCATCCATCGATCACCTCTATGGCGTTCATTGGACATGTTCTTACACAAGCTTTACAGAGTGTACACTTATCCTCATCAATCTCCACGAATGTCTCGATGAGGAGGTTAGCATCGTATTTGCAAACCGCTATGCATGCTCCACAGTAAGCACACTTGTACCTGTCAATGATTAATCTACCATTTTTACCCTCTTTACCATCATTCTCAATGTTCTTGTTTTCGTTGTTTCTCGCCTCATTATATTCTTTTTTGAAAATCATGCGATCACCTTAATATGCCTTTGATATAGCGGATAATACTCCCTCTCCACCGCAAACTATGCATTTACCATTCAAATCTCCTTCAAACCATTCGCCTTTTTCTTGAAGACTGCCGAGTATCCCTGCGGAAGTGGACTCTTCTATTTTTTGTGCACATCTCTCCGACATGCAGAAGTGAACCAGTGCAACACCTTTTCCTATCCACTCCTTTATTGAATCGAGGCTCTCGTAGTATCTAATCTTCTCCTTCATTCCCGCTAAGGCACTTCTGTAAAGTCTCTCCTTCATTTCTTCAGCCCACTCGAGTATTTTACTCTCGTTCAGTTCCTCCGTTTTCATGTTGAATTTTTCAAGCGTATCTCTGAAGGAAACTCTAATCTCCCCACTTTCAGCTTCCTTTGGACCAATCTCAATCCTGATGCTTGCCCCCCTCATCTCCCATTTGTAGTATTTTGCTCCGGGTCTATCATCGCTGTCATCGAGAACAACCCTGAAGCCCTTGGCTTTCAGTTCTTTTTCGAGTTTTTCAGCAACCTCCATTACCACACCTTCTTTGCCTTTGTACAGTACCGGAATTATGACTATCTGGACTGGAGCAACCTCGAACGGCAGTACAAGTCCGTTGTCGTCTCCGTGAATGCTTACAACTGCAGCGACACACCTTTCCGATATGCCGTAGCATGTTTGGTGGGCGTACTCGTGTGTGCCATCCGGCTTCTCGTACTTTATGTCGAAGGTTCTCGCAAAGTTGTTTGAGAGGTGGTGAACAGTTCCTATCTGCATCGTCCTTCCGTCGGGCATTATCGTGTCGAACGCAATTGTGTATGCTGCTCCCGGGAATTTATCCCACTCGGGTCTTTGTATAACCAGATATGGGATTGCAAGAAAATCGTAAAATTCTTTGTAGAGTTTAACCGCTGATTTTACCTGCTCTTCAGCCTCATCAAAGTCTCTGTGAACTGTATGGGCTTCCTTAAACGATGTTATCTCCCTCAACCTTATCATTGGTCGTGTGTGCTTTGTTTCGTACCTGAAAATATTCACTATCTGGTAAACCCTGAGAGGCATGTCCGTGTGGCTTCTAATCCAAAGTTTGAACATCGGATACATTGCAGTCTCACTTGTGGGGCGCAAGGCGAGTTTCACATCAAGCTCATCGAGTCCGCCGTGAGTTACCCAGTAGACTTCATCCTCAAATCCTTTTATGTGTTCCCCCTCTTTTCCGAGTTCGGTTTCGGGAATTAATGTTGGGAAGTACACCTCGTCATGGTCTCTATCCATAATCTCCCTTAGCTTATTATATATGAGTTGTCTGAGCTTAAATCCGAAAGGAAACCACACGTATAATCCTTTAACGGGGTATCTTACATCCATCAACTCCGCTCTCTGAATAATTTCATGGTACCATTCGGAGAAATTCTCTTTTGCGGGGAGTTTCTCAACTTCTTTTTTTCTGACTTTATCTTTTTCCGTTGACCCCATTTTCATCCCTCTCTTTTTATTTTCCGAATAGATATAATCATATTAATATTCCTTTCGTGAATTTCTTAAGGGCATAGACATCTTCCGAATATTAAATTTTCGTATTTATTGGACTCGTTGGGACTGGAAAAGAAATCAACTCGGGAAGAGGAGTATCGGGACGAGAGGTGAAATGAAAGTCTCGATTACTGCGGATATTAGGAGTACCGGCATGACAACCCTGATAAACCTTTTAATGCAGAGTTTTATAGCTGTGTTGAAATCAACTTTTTTGTTGTACCACACATAGTTGAAAAATAACCTTCCAAGCCACATACCGTAAGATGATGCGAGGATTATGGCGGGAATCTCAAGTATCCCGTGGGGTAGAAGGAGGGCAACAATCTTTGTAATTCCTATCTCGTCACCCTTCACAAAAACCATGACTCCTATTGTATGTCCGTTCGAAGCGACAAAGAGCAAGGGAAATATGCCGAAAAAGATTCCCGCGAGCAGAGAGATAAAAGCTAACACTGTGTTGTTGATGAAGATTATCCCTATAACTTGAAGCGGATTTGAGAAGTCTATGAATCCGAATTTTTTGAAAAGCTCGCCAACAAATTTTTCTGCTGATTCTGGAGATTGTTGACTTTGAAAAAACCCGATAAATGAGGAAAACACGAATACAATTACTAGTATTGCGAAATACCTCAGGATTTCTTTTCTTTTAATCTCAACCTCAGGTGTCTCGGGTTGCATTGGTTAATCAAGTTCGTCAGTGTTAAAAAATTTAATGGAGTTTGGTTGGGATGATTGGGAACGGAAATGTGCGTTAATGGGAGGGAGCATGTAATACGGGGTGGAAGTGTGCAATAAAATTAGCTTCTGGCATAATTATGAAAATTAAAGGAAAAAATTTTTAATGTTTCATTAACAACTCAATCAAAATGGCAGAGAACATAAGGAGGGCAATAACCACCACAATAATTCTTCTGATTCTGACACTTGCTGTCGGTACCGCAGGATTCACGATTCTTGAGGGATGGCCTCTGTTTGACTCCTTTTACATGACCGCAATTACGATCACCACGACTGGATATAAGGAGGTGTATGAGCTATCCTTTTATGGAAGAATATTTGCGATACTGCTGATGTTTTTTGGTATAGGAGTTTTCTTTTATGGAATTAACCTGATAATCCCTATTCTCGTTCAAAGAAGAATGGAGAGGTGGAAGAAAGTGTTGGAAAATCTCAGTGACCATTATATTGTTTGCGGATATGGTGTAATGGGGAAGGAAATCGTTGGAGAGCTATCCAGAATTGTTAACAAGGATAAAATCGTCATAATAGATGAGAACATTGAAAAGGTAAATTTAGCAAGGGAGAATGGGTTTATTGCCATTCAGGGAGATTCAATTGAGGAAAAAATATTGGAAAAAGCGAGAATTCGGCAGGCAAAAGCTCTAATTGCGTGCATGACTGATTCTTCGAATGCATTTACCATCATGACTGCAAAGGAGCTGAACCCAAACATATACACGATGGCAATCGCGAGGAGCCCATCCGGAATAAAGAACACAAAGAGAGCGGGAGCAGACCATGTCCTGTCTCCCTACTCTGACACCGCAAAAAAAGCTTCAATCATCCTGAAAAGGGAATCAGCTGCGGAATTCTTTGAAATAATTAGTAAAATTGGAGAGAATATGATGTTGGAGAAAATTCAAATGCTGAACGAGGAGTTAGATGGGAAAGCAATAAGAGAAATTGGGATCAGAAGTAGAACCGGAACGAACATCGTTGCCATCGAAAGAAAAGGTGAGATACTTGTTCCCGAGGCGGATCTGAAACTTGAGTATGGTGATAACCTCTATCTGATTGGAAATGAAGAGCAACTAAAAAGGGCATCGGAATTCTTAGGCATCTCGAAATAGCGAGATTAATAAGCATTCAAATGTTGGAAAAAGCATTTAAAGCAGATCAATCAGATCTGTTAACTTTCTTATGTGTCTTGTTCCAGTTGATTTTCCGGTTCGATTAACCAGAATCGATTTTATGCCCGCTTTTGAAGGAACTTCATAGTCAAAGAACGGATGATCTCCGACATGAATCATTTTTTTTCCGCTCACCTCTGTTCTTCTGCAAATCTCCAGGTATATCTCTGGCTCTTTTCGGATGTCTCCTAAGTCTGATGGGCATGAGAATGTTTTCCAGAAGTACTTTCGTACATCCTTGAGTTCGAACTCCATTATGTCTCTAACAGCATTTGTTACCGCGATTATTTTGTAGTTCTCCGCAAGGTATTCTAAGGCATCAATGGCATCTGGGTAGATTCTCAAACCATCCCTGTATTCGAACAAGACCTCTTTGAGATCCAACTCGAGGTTGAATCTCTCAAACCAGTATTCGGGTATGTACCACCTGACATCCCTGTCTCCGATCTTTCGGTACTCCTCTGTCACGACTTTCAGAGCGGTGTTGTAGTCAACTCCATGGGTCTTAGAGTATACCTTCGGGATGAATTCGTTCCAGAATCCATCCATAAATCTCCCGTCAACAATGGTGCCATCAACATCAAAGGATACAACCTCGATATCGTTCATTTTTCTCATCATTCATAGAGTCTGGTTTTGGTTATTATTGTTTTTCTTTTTGGTTTTTAAGTTCACATTTAAAATGGTTAGAAAGCCGTCGGCGGGACTCGAACCCGCGACCTGGTGATTACAAGTCACCCGCTCTTGCCAGCTGAGCTACGACGGCTTGAAGGTTTTATTCGATGTGACCACCTCTCAATCAATGGCAATCAAGTTGTGTGATGTATCACGGGATTTGAATATAAGAATTTTGGTAAATTTTGGTTAGAGGCTTTGTTTTTATGGGTGGTTTTTGTAAGTTGTCCGACTGTGGTGGTTGTTGGCTGGGCTGTAGCGGAGGTGTTAGATGCCAGAATGTGGTACTGGATATCTGAAGAATACTGAAAATTTTTATACTTCCTGTCATATCTTCATCGATGGCTGATTTCACAACATCGGAAGCAGCGGAGATACTTCTCGAAATTAGAAATAAGTTTCTCCGAGTTGTCATAATAATTGCAGTTATGTGGGCTCTGTCGTACATCTTCATCTCCGATTTTTTGATAGAGAAAATAAAGCTTGATCTTCTCCCTAAGGGTGCGGAGCTGATATACCTCACCCCCCTCGAAGGATTGATCCTGAAACTTAAGATAAGCCTGTATATTGGGATTTTAACAGCCCTACCCTACATTATCTACCTGATGTACAGGGCATTAAAAGACAGAACGGAAATCCTCGAAAACATTGAAGTAACCAAATCAAAAGCCCTCAAGTATGGTTTATCCTCTGCCGTTTTGTTCACACTCGGTGTTGCTTACGGGTATCTTCTGATGCTACCAGTATTCATGCAATTTCTTTATTCAACTGCGACATCACAGGGAGTGGAGGCAACATATTCTCTTGCAGAGTTCATAAACTTTATAATCCTCCTTCTTGCTGTTTTCGGGGTTGTTTTTCAAATGCCTCTTATTATGATCTTCCTTGTTGGGAACGATCTGATTGATTACAGGACGATAACATACTATCGAAGACATTTCTACATCGGATTCTTCATTATAGGAGCAGCTATCACTCCACCAGATGTATTTACCCAGCTTATGGTAGCAGGACCGATGATTCTTTTCTTTGAGGTAAGCATAATTGCAATTCGGATTATTTTCAGGAGTAAGATAAAAATGAAGAGGGATGTTGAGCTTTAGTGTGGTTTTGGAGATTTTGAAAGGGTATGTGGTGATAGCTTGAGTTAGGGTTAGCATGTTCTTGCTTTAAACATGCAGTGTCACCGATGGACTCAAAATCTAAATTTTAAAAATTAAATTCACAGCAATATTTAAATCCCCTCCGCAATTATTTTAATCGTGTATGGAGGATATGACATTTCAGAGTTCTCGATTCAGAAGGATGATTTAACCGCTACAATTGAAAAGATGGGTAATTATTGGCTTTACAAGAGGGTACTGAGAAAAAATGGAGTTGAGAACATAAGGGAGAAGATTATAATCTCCAATGGTGGTAGGGTTATTGTAAATCCGGTTGAACCTGTAAACCTCCCGAAGGAGATAACTAATTTTCTTATGTTGGAGCTTGAAAAGCCGATAATAGTTGAACCCAAGTCATTGAGGGAAATTTACATAAACTTTCCTGTTGAAATAGGCATATTTCTGGCTGGGAGGAAAAGCATAGAGGTAGTGGATATTTTCAGTTTTGTGAGCCAGAAGTACACCCTCTACGGAAATCCGCGAAATGGTGTGATCTGTAGGTACTGGAGAAGTAGGATCTTTTCGTACCCACCAGAATGTGACAAGCATCGGGATGGAATTCTAAAAACTGTAATTTACAACTCGAGTGATGATTGGGTTGAAATAAGTCGAATAGTCTTTGATATCTTTGGTATGAAGATATTTTATGATGAGAATAGCGTGTATTCTTCTGCAAAAGTAAATATAACTTCAGAAAAGGTTGCAGAAACGGAATTCTTTACCTATCCGCCAAAGGACGGAATGACGAAATCTCTTGAGCTGTATACCGCGAGAAAAATACCGATGGTTGGTAAGAAGTTCGTCATGGAGTGGGGGCTATGAAGATTGTGGGGGGTTGGTAGCTGTGGTAATCCTCGATTACAAAATCTACGGAGATGTCACCACATACGATGTGCTGGTGGTAGTGTTAGTGATGTCTTTTGCGGTTATTCTGGCGAGGATTGTAACAACAAATCTTAGAAGAGCACTTATAGATAAAATGAAGAGAGATCAGCTTGAATTAATGCTTAAATTAATATATTTCGGCATAATTACCGTTGCCTTTATATCGATACTCCCCGTCCTCGGGTTAAATCTTTCAGGCTTGCTTGTTGCCGGAGGAATAGCGGGCATAGTAATAGGTTTTGCGAGTCAGAGTGTTGTTTCGAATTTTGTTTCAGGAATATTTCTTATCTGGGAGAAACCCATTAAAATAGGGGACCAGATAAACATCGACAACATCTCTGGATGGGTTGAGGACATCAACATTCTTTCCACGATTGTCAGAACATATGATGGGCTGTATGTGAGAATCCCTAATGAAAAAGTTTTCACCTCAGATATAACGAATTATGTTGCCCATTCCGCGAGAAGGTTTGAGTATGTGATAGGGATTCGTTACAGTGATGATGCGGAGAAGGCAATAGGTATAATAAAAAATCTGATAGAAGAAGAGCCTCTAGCCCTCAAGAATCCTGAACCACAGATTTTTGTGGATAATCTTGGGGATAATTCGGTTAATATTGTTGTGAGGGTGTGGGCTCCATCGAATGAGTGGTACGGAGTAAAAATGAAGTTGCTCTGGAGGATAAAGAAGGAGCTTGAAAGAAACGGGATAGAAATACCATTCCCCCAGAGAACAATTTGGTTTGCAAATGAACTGAAGGTCTCCTGATTTCGTTGTTTGTTTTTTATTTTTTATTTGTTTTTAAAATATCAAAAATTTAAAACACCAAAAAAATTTTTAACCTGTGATCCACTTTCAAAGAATGGAATTAAATCAGCGAGAGGTTCAGGTCTCCCTTAGCAGGGATCTGTCTCTTTTTGATATAACCATGATCGGGATTGCAGGAATGATTGGAGCAGGAATATTTGCTCTTACGGGAATAGCTTCCGGAATTGCCGGACCTGCAATCCTTGTTGCATTCTTACTCAATGGTGTAATCGCTACATTTACCGGATTGGCTTATGCTGAGCTTGGCTCGGCCATTCCTCAGGCAGGGGGAGGTTATGTTTGGATAAAGGAGTCCATGGGTGATTATGCTGGCTTTCTCGCGGGATGGATCGACTGGGCTGCACATACAATAGCGTGCTCGCTGTATGCTGTAACATTCGGAGCATTCTTCTCGGAGGTTGTGATCGCCTTCTTGGGTCTGGATTTACCTCAGTTTCTGGTTGCAAAAGCTTCTGCAATTTTTGTGGTGTCTTTTCTTGCCTATGTTAATTATATGGGTGCAAAGGAAAGTGGAAAACTCGGTGGAGCGGTAACGCTTTTAAAGGTATCGATTCTTGTTCTGTTTGCTGTTTTCGGAATAGTTAGAACCTTTTCATTTCCTAACTGGCAGGAGTCATACCAACCGTTCTTCCCGAATGGATGGGCAGGAATGCTTGCTGCGATGGGTCTGACATTTATTGCATTTGAGGGATTTGAAATAATTGTGCAGAGTGGAGAGGAGGTGAAGAATCCGGAGAGAAACATACCGAGAGCTATTGTAATGTCTTTATGGACTGCTGTTGCGATTTATGTCATAGTTGCATTTTCATTGCTCGGAGCGGTAAAGTCTGAGGTTCCGTCATGGCAGTATCTCGGTACGCTTGGAGAGTTCAGCTTGATAAGGGTTGCGAACCAAATCATGCCTTTTGGGGCGATTATGATCATTGCTGGTGGACTAATCTCAACTGTAAGTGCAATGAATGCTACGATCTTCTCCTCCTCCCGGGTTGTTTTCGCTCTAAGTAGATCGGGGTTTTTGAACAAAACTCTGTCAAGAATAAACAACAAAACGAAAACTCCTCACTTTGCAATATTCTTCAGCTACCTGATAATAGCTATAGCATCCTTGGCCCCTATCGAGGCAATTGCATCCGTTGCGGACATAATGTTCATAATTCTGTTCCTCCTCGTGAACATCACCCTGATGTTGTTGAGGTTGAGGCGTCCCGATTTAAAGAGAACATTTAAAGTACCTTTTGTACCATTCCTACCAGTAGTTGCGATTGTTTTCCAGATTGTGATATCTTATTACTTGCTTACGGAGATTGAGCATGGTACTTTGGTATTCTTCCTTACAATCGGATGGATTGTTTTCGGCTCCTTAATTTACTACACATATTCTGAGAGGGAGATGGAGAAGAGGGTTGAGGAGAAGATAAAGACTGTCTATAAGGAGATACCTTTGGAGGAGAAACCTTTTGTAATTCTCGTACCGGTGGCAAATCCTGTAATAGCCAAGAAACTCGTTAAATTTGCGGAAATATTGGCGAGACAGAGGAATGGGGAGATAATTATCCTTAATACTGTAAGACTTCCTATGCAAACCCCATCAACGATTCTCGTAAAGGACATAGACACCGCAAAAGAAATGGTTAGTGAATTGGTGAGAGAAACCAAGAATGTTCCAGTGGGAGGAGTAGTGAAGGTTGGGCATTTTGTTTCTGAAGCTATACTGAATGCAGTTGATGAGTTTAATCCAGATTTAGTCCTTATGGGGTGGAGAGGTAGAACTTTCAGAAGGGATGCGGTTCTCGGTAGCACGATCGACCCAGTATTGCTCAAGGCAAAGTGTGATGTTCTTGTTTTAAGATTTGAACCCGGAAAAGAGTTCAACGGGTTTGAAAGCATATTGATTCCCACTGCTGGAGGACCCCACGCAATTCTTGCTTGTGAGATTGCTAGGGACATCGCAAAGTCGGAGAACTCGAGAGTGAAGCTGTTATATGTTGGTAGGAAGGGTGATGAGAGAAAGGTGGAAAAAGCAATATCTGAATGTAAGAAGGTTTTTGAAGTTGAGGAACGGGGTTTAGAAGTTGAGTCGGAGTTCATTGTAAGTGGTGATGCGGTATCAATGATCTCTAAGGAGGCTGAGAACTTCGACTTAATTTTACTCGGGGCATCGGAAAAGCCTTTCCTTCAGAACTTTTTAATGGGAGTTTTTCCCGAAAAAATTGTGAGAAGGACATTAAAAACTGTTGGAATGACGAGAAAGTGGGTTAAGCTGTTGTAGGTGTTAGATAGGGAGTGTATAGAGGTGTTAGCAAAAAATGTGCGAGAGGTATCAAGAAGTATGAATGATTGTAAATTTTTATCCAAAAGTATTATTGTTCAATAGTTTTTTAGCAAAAAAATCAAATGAACGAAAGACTTATAAATTAATGAATTTACTTTGATAGGGTGATTACATGAAGATTGAGAAGGTAAGAAGGGAGTCGGGCATCTGCAAGTGCAACGCATCATGTGCCTGATCTTTTATTTTTTAGGTGATTTTAATGAAACTCGTTTATGAAATTTGCAAGGTCTGTGATTTTTACAAGGAAAATGAGGAGCAGCTTGAGTGTGGAGCATACAAGATCTTGAAGATATTGGTGAGGGATGGAAAGATTGGGTTGGAGGATATCAGGGTTGCGGTGTATGAGATCTCGTCTTTACCCAATTCTGAAAGATAGGGTTCTTCTCAGAAGGTTTGAAGTGCCGTTACTTTATGATGCACGGAAAGATGAGCTTTATGAGCTTGACGAAGAATCTTTCGAGCTTTTAAATGAGTTTGATGGAGGCAAATCTCTTGAACACTTCATGGAGAAACACTATTGTGCAAGTGGGGAAGTGGAAGAGCTTCTGGAATACTGTATCGAGGAGGGTTTAGTCGAACTAATTGAAAAGCGGAATGAAGACGGAGAGCATTTAGAATGCAAAAACAGGAATAGAAGCGAACATCGAGCTTTGAAACCCTCATTAAGACATCTGCTAATTCACATCACCTTTCAATGCAACCTGAGGTGTAGGCATTGCTATCTGCCTAAAAAACAGAGTTCCATGGATGTTGAAGTGTTCAAGCTATTGCTTGATGAGTTTGACAAGGTTGGTGGGCTTAAGGTTATGATATCTGGCGGAGAACCACTTTTGCACTCGAAACTCGATGAGATGCTGAGGATAGCAAATGAATATGACTTCAGAAAGGTTCTGATTACGAATGGTATCCTAATTGATGAGAAAAACTGCAATTTAGAGGTTGATGAGGTTCAGATAAGCATCGACGGAGTAAGAGGGCATGATCTGCTCAGGGCAAAAAATACCTTTGAGAAGGCTGTAAATGCGGTAGAGTTGCTGAGAAATGCTGGAGTTGATGTGAGTGTTGCTACGATGGTCAACGAGTTCAACATACATGAGTTTGAGGAGATGGAGAAAATCTTTAAATCGTTGGGTTTGAAATCGTGGATGGTTGATTATCCCTCTCCAGAAGGGGATTTAGTGAGAAATACAGATATTCTTGTTGATTTTAGTACTGCGGGAAAGATAATGCGGAGGTACGGTTTCATAAATTCAGGGCATAGGAGCCATGGAGAGTACGGGTGCGGTGCACATATGTGCGCATCAGACCCGGAGGGCAACATCTCGAGATGTGGATTTTTCGAACCGGTTGGAAACATAAGAGAGGGAATTGAAACATGTTGGGAGAAGCTAAGAGCATACTTATGGAAAATTGAGGATTTAAAAGGGTGCAAGGGTTGTGAACATTTGAGCATTTGTAAAGGAGGGTGCAGATTTCGAGCGAAGTGCTTAACCTCCGACATTTGGGGTAAAGACCCTGTTATGTGTGCGGTCTTTGGCAGGAGTTCTTAGATTGTGTGGTGGAGGTTAATGCAAGTGGATTGTTTAACTTAAGCCACTCAAATTGTTTTTAAAACCTTTTTAAATTCGGATAGGAAGTTGTCTATCACTTCCTCTGTCACATGTGGCATTATAACAAATCTGATGGCTTTTGGCTCTCTTATCGATGAGATCACCCATTTTCTTCTCATCAACTCCTCCCTATATTTCTCTGCTTTCTCTGTCTTGAAGCTAACAACATTCATTATCGGTTCGATAACTGGTTCAAATCCGAGATTAACCATTTCTTCCACGAGTGTATTTGTGTTTTTTATGCACTCGCGGACTATCTCCTTCATACCGTCATAGCCAAGTCCATACAGCACTGCGAACGCTGAAGCAACTCCTGTACCGGGTCTCGTACCTGTTAAAGTGAATTGTGTTTTTGAAGTTAGGTAGGGGGTCTCCACCTCCAAGGCGGATAGGTAGCTTTCGTCTCTGAACAGAATTCCACCTGAGGGGATTGTAGCCATTCCCATTTTGTGGGGGTCAATTGTGATGGAGCTAACACCCTCGAGTTCGAAATCGAAAGCGTACTTCCTATCCATGAATGGTATCACAAGTCCGCCGAAGGCAGCATCAACATGCAGTTCCAACTCCCTCTCCAGTGCAAGTTTGGACAGCTTATCAATTGGATCAATCTGACCGAGCTCGGTTGTGCCGGCGATTCCTACTATTGCAACAGTGTTCTCGTCAACAAGTTTCTCCACTTCGGCGACATCTACTTTATACTCTTCATCAAGTCCCGCTCTTCTAACCTCCACACCGAGTATGTCGCCTATTTTTTCGAAGGAGAAGTGTGCTGATTTTGGAATCACTATGTTTGGATTTTTAACATCTTTTTTTCTTCTTACAATATTTCTTCCAGCTCTTATTCCTTGAATGTTTGCCTCAGTTCCTCCCGAGCAGATGTATCCGCTTGCGGATGGGTTGTGGAGGATCTCACCAACCATTCGCATTAATTTTCTTTCGAGATTCTGTGTCCCTTGAAATATTCCGGGATCACCCAAGTTTGTTTCTACGAACATCTCCATAGCTTTTAGAGCTAAGGGGTGTGGTACGGTACACATTGAACTTAAAACCCTCGAGTATGGTATATCATCATCCCTGTAACTTTTGAGAATTCCCTCCACCTCACTCCATCTTTCGTCCTCCATGAGCATAGCTTGAGGAGAAGGCAAGGTCTTATATAAGTATCTGTATTACTCTATGTGTGAATGTAGCAATACTTGCTGGTGGGAGGGGTAGAAGGTTAGGTGGGGTCGAGAAAGGTTTGGTTGAAATAGGTGGGAGAAAAATCATCGAAATCATACTGGACTCATTGAAGGATTTTAATTCGGTAATAGTCTGCAGAGATGAAGAGCAGGCAAAACTCTATTCTGTTTTTGGAGAGGTTACGGTTGATATCTATAGGGGAATGGGTCCCTTAGCGGGGATTCACTCTGCATTAAGCTACTTTTCGGAGGAAATGGTTGTGGTCGGAGCAGATATGCCATTCGTGTCTTCGGAGGTTTGCAGATATCTTCTCTCCCAATGCAGGGGTGTTTTCGCGGTTGTGCCGGTGTGGGGTGATGGAAGGTTCGAGCCAACACTCTCTGCTTACTCTCCGCATATTTTAAGTGAGGTTGAGGAGTGCCTTAGGAGGGGTGATAGAAAGGTTATTTGTGCGTTTGAAAGGCTTGGGAATGTGAAGTACATCTCGGTAGATGAGCTGAGAAAATTTGATGCCTCACTTTTGACATTCTTCAACATTAACACACCTGAGGATCTGAAGCTTGCTGAAAGAATTATAAACAAGTTTTGAAAAATTGTATTTGTATGTTGGTTGACAGGTTTAACCGAAGAATAACCAACCTGAGAATCTCTGTTACGGATAGATGTAATTTAAGCTGCTTTTACTGTCACAAAGAGGGACAGTTTTGTAATACTGGTATAGAAATGTCTCCAGAAGAGATAAGTGAGATTGCGAAAGCATTCAGAGAACTCGGAGTGAAGAAGGTTAAGATAACCGGAGGAGAACCCCTCCTGAGGAGGGACATCGTGGAAATCGTGGAAATGCTACCTGAGTTCGATGAGGTATCCATGACAACTAACGGTATTTTACTCGATAAATACGCTTTTGATTTGAAGGATGCCGGATTGTCAAGGGTCAATATAAGTCTCGACTCCTTGAATCCGAGCAAGTATAAAAATCTCACAGGAGGGGAATTTAAAAAGGTTATTTCCGGCATAGAAACCGCTGTTCAAGCTGAATTAACTCCTATAAAGCTCAATATGGTGGTTATGAAGGGGATAAATGATGATGAAGTACAGGAAATGATTGAGTTCACATCAAGATTCAACAGAAGGGGAATAAATGTAATTCTTCAGATTATAGAGCTTTTAAAGCTTCCAAACCTTGAGGATTACTACTTTGATATCGGGTTGATCGAAAATGAAGTCGCAAAAAAAGCTGAGGACTTCAGAGTGAGAGCTATGCATCACAGGAGGCAGTACTATCTCAACGGAACTGCGGTTGAGTTCGTTAGACCTATGGACAATACTGAGTTCTGCTACAACTGCAACAGGATACGAGTTACTACCGATGGAAAAATAAAAGCGTGTTTGTTAAGGGATGATAATCTGATCGATGTCAAAGGTTTAAGAGGTGAGGAACTGAAGAAAAAGATTTTTGAAGCGGTTGGACTGAGAGAGCCTTACTTCTCGGGAGGTGATTGAATGGATGTTGAGATTGATGTTCAGCTTAAAATTGATGGAAAGGAAGTCCCCCTCAACCCGTATGTTCAGAGGGTTTTTGGAGAGGTTATTCGTGGGTTGATATCTACTCTTAAAGGTGTGGATGAGAACTGGAACCATGCAGAAGTTCTTCTGGATAGGTAAACGAGTGTTGGAGAGTTTAGGTGGTTTTCTTGGATGACCCGGATTATAGAAAGCTTGTAAAGGAAACACTTTTCGAGGTTAAGGACTATACTCCCGGAAAATCTGTTGAGTATGTCAAGAGGAAGTACGGACTAGATAGAGTGATTAAGCTCGCATCGAACGAAAACTCATTTGGAGCGAGCAGAAAGGCGATTGAAGAGTTTAAAAAATTTGAAGATCTTCATATCTATCCACCTTCTCAACCCGAAACTCTGATTCACAAAATTTCGGAGTATTTGGGTGTGGAAGAGGATAGAATCGTACTCGGAGCGGGAATCGATGGGGTGTTGGAGAATATATTCAAGATTTTTATTGAAAGAGGAGACAGAGTTCTTCTCTCTCCTCCAACTTTCCCTTACTATCACATTCTTGTAAGGATTTTTTCGGGAAAGGAAGTTGAGTGCGGGAGGGACGAGAACTTTCGGATGACTTACAGCGGAGAAAAATTCAAGCTTGCAATTGTATGCTCACCAAACAACCCAACTGGAAATGTTGAGAGGAAGGAGGTGGTAGAGGACATAATTGACTCTGGGGGGATAGTTTTTATCGATGAAGCTTATGCAGAGTTCTCGGATGAAAATCTTTTGGAGTTTGCGGAGGAAGAGAATGTTATAGTGGCAAGAACTCTGTCAAAGGCTTTTGGACTCGCGAATATGAGGGTTGGATATGCAGTTCTTCCGGAGTGGATCAAAAAGCTGTATCTGAAGGTATCTACTCCATTCCCGCTATCTACTCCTGCAATAAACTCTGCGTGTGCGGTTCTTGAAGATTTAGATTACCTGCGATGGGTTGTGGAGGAGATAAAGAGGGAAAGGGAAAGAGTATTCCGAGAACTGAGCAAGCATGTCAAGGTCTATCCATCTCAAGCGAACTTCCTTTTTGCAAGGCTTGATGTATCATCCAGATATCTATGTGAACTGCTTATGAGTAAGGGAGTAATAATAAGAGATTGCTCAGGGTTTAAAGGATGTAGAGATGGAGATATCCGCGTGACGATAGGTAGGAGTGATGAAAACAGTTACTTCATAGAAAAGTTTCTCGAAGTGATGGATGAAATGGGAGGTGGGGTGGATTTATGATCGTATGTATGGTGGATTTATGATCGTATCGCTAACAGGTACACCCGGAACTGGAAAAAGCACGATTGCTAACAACCTATCGAAGTTTTATACTGTTACAACTGTTGAAGAGTTGGCAAGGAGGCATGGGTGCGTAATAGAGGAGGAGATAACCGAGGACGGGAGAACAACACTCATCGATGTGGAAGAACTTGCAAAGAGAATGGTTGTACACGATGCTTTAGATGCGGAGGATGTTTTGCTCATAGAGGGACATCTTTCCCATCTTCTTCCGGTTGATTTGGTGGTTGTTTTGAGATGCAATCCTCTGGAGCTTGTAAAAAGACTGAGAAATAAGGGATGGAGTGAGAAGAAAATAAAGGAGAATGTCTCTGCAGAAGTCCTTGACGTAATCTTGGTTGAGTCGGTTGAGAGTGGTAGGAAGGTATATGAGGTAGATACAACCAATAAAACCTTGAGGGAAGTTACCGAGATCGTGATCGAGATTATCGAAGCTGAAAAAAGAGGGATGGGAATAGAGAACTTCAAACCGGGAGCTATAGATTGGATCTCCGATCTCGGTGATGGGGTTGATGAGTTTTTGATCTGAACATTTTTGAATTTTTGGTTTGTTTTCTATTACTTATCTTTTGCAGATGTTTATGAAGTTGATGTAAACTTCCTCTCCAAAACTCGAGTGATACACTTCCGGATGCCACTGAACACCATATACAGGCTTTTCCGGATGTTTTATAGCCTCAAAATTGCATATATCTGATTTTGCAAGATGGATGAAGTTTTTCGGAATTCTCTTCACCTCATCCGCATGACTCGCCCAGACCGTGAATTTCTCCGGAATTCCATCAAAAAGCTCATTGTTTTTCAGTAGTTCAATCTCTACCTCTGCGTATCCCCCGATATTTCCTTTTCCCACCTCTCCTCCGTAGTGTTTTGCGATTATATGCAATCCCAAGCAGATTCCGAGAATGGGAACATCAAGCTCATCGAGATACAGTTCGGAGTTTCCCGATCTTGCTATATCCGGTCCCCCACCGAGAACGAGACCGTCAACATCTCTAAGTTCGTTAACATCTGTGTCGTTTGGAATTAATTTCGTTTCAACATCCAGATCTCTGAGCATTCTTTGGATTAAGTGGTTATACTGTCCGAAATTGTAAACCACATATATTTTAACCATGTGCAATCTAAATTCTCAAAACTTTTCAATTTTTTGGTGAAAAATTTTTAAATTTTATCATTTATGCAAAAATATATAATTTTTTATGAGCTGATTATTATAATGATTTATCATGATATAGTAAATTTTTTAATTGTTGAATTTAAATGATTAATAGTTAATTTAGGGGAGGTGGTAAGGAAGAATGCTTGAAGAGTATATTACGGTCTTAGTGTTTACCATTGTCGTCGTAATTTTCTCCGTGATCGGAATTGGTATCTCTAAAATCATAAGACCTGATAAAAAAGAACCCGAAAAATACACAACATATGAGTGTGGAGAAACCCCGTTTAGCATTGCGTGGCATCAGTACAACATCCAGTACTACATGTATGCAATCCTGTTTGTAATTTTCGATGTAGAAATCCTGTTTCTGTATCCATGGGCTTTGAAAACTGACAACATCGGCATATTTGTTGCAGGGGTACTGTTCCTTTTCATCGTTTTCGTGGGTTTAGTTTACGAATGGAAGAAGGGGGCACTTCAATGGCAGTAGCCTTGCTGAAGTTAGATGCCATCAGGGATATTGTTGATAAGAACTATCTTGTCAGGTGGATGAGATCAAAGTCTCCGTGGGTGTTTACTTTCGGGCTTGCATGCTGTGCGATAGAGTTCATGGCTACCGGTACTCCGAGGTTCGATGGGGTTGAGAGGTTCGGCATGCTTGCAAGGGCAACACCGAGGCAGGCGGATGTTATGATAGTTTCTGGTTGGGTGACGAATCGGATGGCTCCGGTTATCAAAAGGCTGTACGAGCAAATGCCTGAACCTAAGTATGTAATCGCTATGGGGGAGTGTGCCATAAGCGGAGGTCCTTGGTACGATTCGTACAATGTTGTTGGAGGGGTGGACAAAATAATTCCCGTGGATGTATATGTGCCGGGTTGTCCTCCAAGACCGGAAGCTCTGCTCTATGGAATAGTTAAGCTTAGAAGGATGATCAGGGAGGGGAAAACAAGGTATGATGAGGAAAGAAGGAAGAAATGATGATAACGAAGCAGAAGCTGGAGAAAGAAAGCTTACGGTTGACGATATCTCTCCAGCATTTCCTCTAATCTATGAGATCGTTAAGAAGGTAGACGGAATGCACATTCAAACATGCAACAAAATATGGGTTGAGGTTAAGAGAGAGAATCTTCTGGATTTCTGCAAGTTCCTAAAAGAACACGGCTTCGATCATCTTTCTTGCGTTCTCGGAGTGGACATGAAGGAGTACTTAGAGGTTGTTTATCATGTGTGGTCCTACATTGATAGGAGAATGATCTCGATCAAGGTTAAGCTACCGTATGATGATCCGGTAGTGGATTCTGTGACATCTATCTGGAAATCTGCGGACTGGCATGAGAGGGAGACATACGATATGTTCGGGATAGTGTTCAGAAATCATCCCAACTTGAAGAGAATCCTCCTTCCAGATGACTTTGAGGGGCACCCTTTGAGAAAGGACTTCAAGGTTGAAGAGAGGGGGTGGTACTGATGGAGACTGTTCTGTTGAATCTCGGTCCCCAGCATCCGAGTACTCATGGAGTTCTTAGACTCGTTGTTGAACTCGAGGGAGAGAGGGTTGTTAATGTGGAACCCGTGATCGGTTATCTCCATCGGGGGTTCGAGAAGATCTGTGAGAACAGAAGGTACATCCAAATAACTCCTCTGACAGATAAACTTGATTATGTGGCTTCTATGTCTAACAATATGGCTTATGTGAAGGCTGTTGAGGAACTGCTGGATCTTCATCCACCGCAAAGAGCGGAGTTCATCAGGGTTATTGTTCTGGAACTGCAGAGGATTGCAAGTCACTTACTTGCCCTTGGTAGCATCGGGAACGATCTCGGAATGCCGTTCACACTTATGATGTATACATTCAGAGAAAGAGAAAAGATTCTGGATCTCTTTGAGAGCCTAAGCGGAGCAAGACTTGGGTACAACTACATAACCATCGGCGGTGTGATGCATGATCTACCTTTTGGTTTTCCCGACCATGTTCTGGCGTTTTTGAAGGAGCTTGACGAAAAGATAGAGGAGTATGAAGATCTCATATATGAGAATGAGATATTTATAAGGAGAACGGAGGGCGTTGGCGTTTTGAAGCCGAATGATGCAATCAACTTGGGAGCTACCGGACCTGTTCTAAGGGGTTCGGGCGTAAAAAGGGATGTCAGAAAAGAGGATCCATACAGCGTTTACCACATGTTTGATTGGAAAGTTGTTACTGGCGATAAGGGTGATTGCCTCTCGAGAATCAGCGTGTGGATAAAGGAAATGAAAATGAGTTCTGAAATAGTTAAGCAGGCGATAGCGAATCTTCCCGCAGGTAACATAAGGGAGAAAGTTTCGAGAGTTATCAGACCACCTGAGGGGGAGACTTATTCGAGAATAGAGAGTCCGAGAGGAGAACTCGGATTTCATATAGTAGGTGATGGCTCCACAAACCCATATAGGCTGAAAATAAGAAGTCCTGCATTCTGCAATCTATCTGTGTTACCACATATTGCAAAAGGTGTCTTGATAGCGGATTTAATAGCCATACTCGGAACACTTGACCCTGTTTTTGGGGAGGTTGACAGGTAATGGAGTTGTTTGGTGTGGACATTCAAGCCCTCGTGAGCCTTTTGCAGAATCCGTTTGTAAGGGGCATAGGAGGTGCACTGGGAGTAGTGGGTGTTATATCCATTGCGGTTCTGATCCTGATCTGGGCGGAACGAAAATTTATTGCAAGATTGCAGCACAGATACGGTCCAAACAGAGCAGGAAAATTTGGGATTCTGCAAACCCTCGCAGATGGACTAAAACTGTTTCTCAAGGAGGATATAACTCCAAAGAATGCGGAAAAGATTACTTATACCCTTGCACCCATTCTGTGTTTCTCGCTGGCAATGATACCCTTCGTTGCAATTCCAATTGACAGGAACATCGTGGTTGCCAACCTTAACGCAGGAATACTGTTCATAATTGCGGTAGCATCGTTGTCGGTTATACCTGTGATAATGGCTGGCTGGGCCCCGAATAACAAGTACAACCTCATAGGCGGGATAAGGTCTGCAGCAATGATGATAAGCTATGAAATTCCTGTGGGTTTAGCGGTTATAGGAGTGCTGGTACTCTCTGGATCGTTGAGCTTGATTGATATAGTTGAGGCCCAGAGGAGAGGGTGGTTCATTTTTCCGCAATTTCTTGGTTTCATGACATTCCTTATCGTCTCGTTTATGGAGTCCGCAAGACCTCCTTTCGATCTTCCTGAAGCTGAGTCTGAGATAGTGCAGGGATGGACAACGGAATACAGTAGTGTTAAATTTGCGTTGTTGATGTTCGGCGAGTACACCCATGCAATATTTACTTCGATTCTGATAGCGATACTTTACCTTGGTGGCTGGCTCGGAATATTTTTTGACTCACCTCTCTGGCTTGCCCTGAAAACTTTGATAATAATGCTGTTTCTGATGTGGGTTAGAAGCTCCGCGGTTCGTGTGAGAATAGATCAAATGATTAACTTTGGATGGAAGTTCTTGATTCCATTAGCCCTTCTGAACATAGTGATTGCGGGCGTTCTCAGGATTGTGTGGGTGTGAAATGGTCGAAGAATTGGTTTGATTTTAGAATATTTGAGGGGTGAAAGTGTGTTAAGGGCTAAAACAGTAATCTTAGAGCCGTTGAAGGTAACGATCTCCCATCTTTTCAAGAGACCAGTAACTGTTCAGTATCCAGAGGAGAAGCTCAAGGTGTCTGAGAGGTTTAGGGGGTTTCTGAATCACGATCCCGAAACTTGTACTGCATGCCTTTCTTGCGAGAGAAACTGCCCGAACAAGTGCATAAGGATAAAGTCAAAGAAGGTCGATAAGAAGAGGGTTATCGAGGAGTTTCTCTATTTTGCTGGCAGATGTATGTTTTGTGGTATATGTCAGGATGTATGCCCGACCAAACCGAAGTCAGTCTATCTCACCAACAGGTACGAGCTTGCAGATACATCGAGAGAAGGTCTGGTTTTCGATCTAAGAAAACTCTACTACAGCGAAAAGGAGGAATGAGGTGTAGTAGTCATGAATGTGGACATATCCTATATTGTGTGGGGTATCGCGATAATTTCCGCTATATATGTCGTTCATGCCAAGGATGTTTTTCACTCCGGACTGTGGTTAGCATTGTTTTTTATCGCTATAGCGGGTATTTTCGTATTGCTGGAAGCTGAATTTCTTGCGGTAATCCAGATTCTCATATATGCTGGGGCGGTGACTGTGATTGTTTTGTTTGCGATTATGCTAACGAAAAGAGAGAAAGGAAAGGATGTTCTTGGCATAAATCTCAATGTTCTAAAACTTGTTTCATTTGTTATCTTTGCTCTGACACTGGTTGGAGTTATAATCTCTTCAAGTTTCCGATGGGTTGAGGTGGGGGTTTACGGGAGTACTTACGATATCGCAACCATCCTTTTCGAGAGATACATATTGCATTTTGAAATGATAGCACTACTCTTGCTCGTCGCTCTTATTTCAGCGGTATATTTGGCGAGGAGGGATAGCGGTGAATCCTGAAGGTTATATACTTCTCTCTGCGATATTACTTGCGATTGGAGGGTACGGAGTTATTGTGAGTAGGAATGCAATCAGAATACTTATGAGCCTCGAAATTATGATGAATTCTGCTAACATAAATCTCGTGGTTTTTTCAAGAATCACAGGAGATCTTTCGGGACAGGTGTTCGTTACATTTTCCCTCGCTATAGCTGCGGCGGAAGCAGGAGTTGGATTTGCCTTAATACTGCTACTGTTCAGACTTTACAGGTCTGTGGATATATCAATTATGGATAAATTGAAATTCTGAGGTGAAATAATGGAGATATACTCGGCTAAGCCGTTGATTGCAGTTTTTGTATCGATGGTTGCGAGCATCCTGATATTGCTCTCTGACAAAAGACCAAATTTGAGGGAGAGTTGGAGCATCTTAGCGAGCATAGTCAAGTTCGCGATAGTGGTATCTATGGCTCCGACGATACTCAATGGAGATGTAATCGTCTTCAAGATAAGCGAGATTATACCCGGTTTCGTTGAATTAAAATTTAGAGTGGACCCGTTTGGATTGTTCTTTGCAACCACATCGTCATTTCTGTGGATTTTAAACACTCTATACTCTATTGGCTATATGAGGTCTTTAAATGAGCACGCTCAGACGAGGTACTTCGCATGTTTTGCGATCGCTCTATCCTCTACCATGGGCATATGTTTTGCGGGCAATCTTATAACCCTCTATGTTTTCTACGAGATTCTTACCGTGTCCACATACCTTCTCGTCGCTCATGAGGAGAGTGCAGAAGCATTCTTTGCTGGGTGGAAGTACTTCATGTATCTTCTCGGAACATCCGTACTACAACTATCTGCGATAATCATTACATTCGTGTATGCAGGCACAACAGATTTCACATTGGGCGGTGTGTTTGGTAGCATCAGTCCAACTATAACCGCAATACTTCTTGTTATGTTTATCGGTGGATACACCAAGTCGGCGGTAATGCCCCTCCACTCATGGCTACCCACCGCCATGATAGCTCCGACACCGGTCAGTGCACTATTGCATGCGGTAGCGGTGGTTAAGGCTGGTGTGTTCTCAATCCTCAGGGGTGCGATATTCATAATAGGTTACCAGAATTTACTACACCTCTCCACCCCCTTCGCCTACTTCGTATCTATCACAATCATCCTCGCATCCCTGTTTGCCTTAGCTCAGGACAACCTCAAGCTGAGGCTTGCTTACAGCACGGTTAGTCAGCTATCATACATCGTGCTGGGAGCACTGCTAACTCCGGTTGGCATGGTTGGGGGCATATTCCACATAGCGAGCCATGCGTTCGGGAAGATTACCCTCTTCTTCTGTGCGGGGTCTATCTATGTTTCAACTGGCATAAAGAACATAAGTGAGATGTCGGGCATAGGCAGGAAGATGCCCATAACCATGCTGTCCTTCGCGATAGCAACCCTGACAATGATAGGCTTACCGCCCGGAGCGGGGTTCATAAGCAAGTGGTACCTTGCACTGGGAACTGTAGAGGAGGGGAATTTAATCCTGCTCGCGGTTCTGCTTGTGAGCTCCATACTCAATGCTGCGTACTTCCTACCCGTGGTGTATAAGGCGTTCTTCAGTGATGCGGACAATGGTAGCGGTAGCGAATCCGGGATTAAAGAACCCTCTCCCTTCGTGTACATCCCCCTACTGCTCACAGCGATATTCTCTCTGCTGATATTCTTCTTCCCGGACTACTTCCTTGAACTCGCCAGAATGGCTGTAGGAGGTTGAGGAGATTGTGCACCACACATAGGTTGAGGAGATTGTGCACTGTACACCCCCCATACAACCCAGCCTTGTACTCATGCATGGGAATGGGGTTTGAGAAAGAGGTGGTTTGATGCCTTCAGGGGTTGGAACCTTAAGGGGACTAAACTTAGGGATAGAGAGGAGGGAAACTAGGAGGAAGCTCTGGAAGCTCTTCATAGTAATCTTAATTCTAACCACCTTATCGGACTTTTTGGTCTACCTCTCAGAATGGCATCCAGAATTTCCGTGGTATTTTCCGGGGTTTGCCACAATCTACGGCTTTGCATCGTGCATATTCATAATAGTCTTCTCCAAGTGGATAGGACACAAATGGCTGATGAAGGATGAAAACTATTGGGACAGGGTGGAGGGAGAGGAAGGAGGAGGAGCAACCTCACTCACGGAGTCAGGAAAGGAGGTGGAGAAATGATCTCCGGTGCAATCTCAGGCATATCTGCCTTAGGAATCTCAGGTGTCTCAAACATAGGCATATCAAGCACCTCTGGTATTCCAAGCATACCAACCACCATCTTCTTTCCGCAGTTCATATTCCTCATAGCCTCCCTCCTGATTCCCGTTTTCAGCCTTGTTGAAGGGAATAGGATCGGGCGGAAGCGAGTTGGATCGTCCAGCTGGGTCAGGATCGTGAGAAATGCCTACCTCCTCACGATCCCGATCATAGCCTTCGTGTCTCTTCTCAACCTCTCCCTTAACAACCTCGAAAAGGGAACAGGAGCTCTTTATGAGGTATTCAACTACCTCAACTACTCCAACTACCTCAACTACCTCAACTACTCCAACTACCTCAACTACCTCAACTACCTCAACTACCTCAACTACCTCAACTACACAATTACAATCAGGGTCGACTCCCTCAGCCTCGTATTCGCATATGTTTTCGTTATAATGGCTTTTGCTGGTGTGCTGTATGCGATCCACACGGACAACACCCTCGAGTTCTTCTTCGCATTCCTTTACATAGGTAGCTCCCTTGGTGTTGTTTTTGCAGGAGACCTGATAAGCCTCTACATATTCTGGGAGATAATGGCTATAGCATCCGTCTTCCTGATATGGCTGAACAACGACTCATGGCAGGATAGGAGGAAAGCCATCGGTGCGGGCTTCCGCTACATAATGGTTCACGCTACAGGAGGTGTCCTCCTCCTGGGGGGAATAGTCCTCTACCTGCAGTCCCACTCCCCGGAGTTCACCCTAATGGAGTACGGAGATCTCGCAACCCAGCTGATCCTGATAAGCTTCATCCTGAATGCTGCGGTACCCCCCCTCTCCGCATGGCTGTCTGACGCTTATCCTGAAGCAAGCGTTACCGGAGCGGTTTACATGACTGCTTACACAACAAAAACAGCGGTCTATGTCCTCCTTAGGGCGTTTGCAGGGGTTGAAATCCTGATATGGCTCGGAGCCATAATGGCTGTATACGGGGTTATCTATGCGGTTCTGGAGAACGACATAAGGAGACTGCTCGCGTACCACATAATAAGCCAGGTAGGCTACATGGTTGCTGGAGTTGGCATAGGCACGGAGATGGCTATAAACGGCTCAGCGAGCCATGCCTTCACCCACATACTATACAAAGCTCTCCTCTTCATGGGTGCGGGAGCGGTCATACATGTGACGGGCAGAAGAAAGCTAACCGAACTCGGTGGGATATACAGGTACATGCCCCTCACATTCCTCCTCTACATGGTCGGCGGATTTTCGATTTCAGCCTTCCCGCTTTTCAGCGGGTTCGTGAGCAAGTCTATGGTTATCGCCGCATCTGCGGAATCTCATCTGCAGGTAGTGTGGTTAATGCTCGTGCTCGCCTCCTCTGGAACCTTCCTGCACACAGGATTGAAGCTACCCTACTTCACATTCTTCGGGGAGGGGTTCAACGAGTTGGATGGAGAGGAAGAAGTAAAAAGGAAGTTCAAGATTGAAGCCAGAGAGCCTCCGGTAAACATGCTCTTAGCCATGGCATTTCTCGCATTCCTCTGCATATTCATCGGAGTGTATCCCGCTATCCTCTACAACATGCTCCCCTATCCGGTGCACTTCGAGCCCTACACCGCTATGCACATCACCGAAACCATGCAGATCCTCCTCTTCACCGCCCTGGGCTTCTTCCTCCTCCTCAAGCACTTAGCGGGAGAGCCTACAATAAGCTTGGACACAGATTGGTTCTACAGGAAAGGGGGAAGGGTGGTTATG
>Ga0209426_1000598_pt1 | contig 33174 bp, 33 predicted proteins | sample Deesub1362B_J571_FD_187697 | JGI IMG/M metagenome (GOLD analysis project Ga0209426, IMG submission 187697) | Deep oceanic, basalt-hosted subsurface ecosystem from Juan de Fuca Ridge flank, Pacific Ocean, CORK Borehole 1362B_J2.571 (SPAdes)... ...
TCGGCATGTTTCGTTGAAACATCGACCGCAGCGGCTAATGCAGCCCCTAACACAGCAATACTAATAAAAATGAGAAAGTGCCCATAACCCCATAAAAATGGTTGTACACCACGGCGTTGATGGTGGTGATGACTGCGATCAAAATAAACTCACCACATCGCAAACATCATCAATAGCCCATCTACAATCAGAAAAATCTCTTCAAGATTCAATACCTGATTCGAAAATGCATCTTGAGTAGCAGCAAAACATCCAATAATCGACTCACCTAATACGATAATCGTCAACAAGCCATAACGCTCCACAAAATGATGTGGGTGCCAAGGTGTGATCGCATGTTTTTCGGCATAGAATGGTACTGCTAGTTCACATATCACCAAGACTAGAAAGAGCAACGGACTAAGATGAATCGAACTAAAATTAGTAATCAACCAACCTAATTGAACTAATACAATGCCGATGGCATATCGATAGGCGGTTACTTTTCGCAAAGGATCATGTTTAGCGACACGAATCCACTGGGTCACCAAAGCCAACCGCATAATCACATAACCGATAATGATCATGTCAAAATTATGCTGCTGAAATACCGCAGGAATACCAGCCGCCATCACTAAAGAACCAGCCATTTGTACAAAGGTCAAACAACGATACAGCGTATCGTCATTGTCATAGGCTGAAGCAAACCAAGAAAAGTTCATCCATGCCCACCAAAGTGCAAAAAAACACCATAAAGTAGGTCGGTAAAGCATGCCACAAATGACCTTCGACCATAGCGTGATGCAGTTGTTGACCTGCAGTTGCAATCGCAACAACAAAAACCAAATCAAATAACAACTCCAAAGGGGTAGCGGCACGATGTGATTCTTGGGGATCTCGTGGGGCAAATGCCTTTAATGTTGTGTGGTGAAGTTTTTCAGCACTCATATGTTTTTTCTCTACGCTGTATTTTGTTCATCATTGCTAAGAAAATCCTTCAGAATGAAAGGGCAACAACGAGCATGATAAAATATTGTTGAAAATTTATTCATTCAAAAATTGCACAAACACACAAATTATGTAATCCTATGTACATATTTGGATGTTACCGTCCATACAGAATTAGTTTGACAAGGGGAGTAGCCTCCTCCAAGCCCAAGTGCATATCATGCCTTCGGTGTCAGAGTTTCGTCATTACACTTTGCAAAAAGTCGGACTCTGAGCATCACAGTACATTGTGATGTAGGCAAGACCTTGATCATGTTGAAACAGATTTTTTTTATTCATCTGGCAACTGGTCAAGGTTTTTTTATGCCCATTTGCCAGATAGGGAGTTGTGATGGACACTATCGGTAATATATGGCTATATGCCATCTTCTTTGGCATCGTCATCGTGATGCTACTGATCGATTTTTTGGGCTTTAAACAAAAGCAAAATCAGGATGTTCCAATTAAGCAAGCGGCTTATTGGAGTATTGCTTGGGTTTCAGTTGCGGTAATGTTTGGTGGTGGTTTGTGGTTCTATTTACAACAAACTGTTGGGGTAGGTATAGCCAACCAAAAAACCATGGAATACTTTGCAGGTTATTTGTTAGAAAAATCTTTAGCGATTGACAACGTTTTTGTTTGGTTAATGATTTTCTCTGCATTTGCGATTCCTTCTGCGTTGCAACGTAAAATCTTACTCTACGGCGTATTAGGTGCCATCGTATTAAGAACCATCTTTATTTTTATCGGTGCATGGTTCGTTCAAGAGTTTTCATGGGTTCTTTACATCTTCGGTGCGTTCTTGGTCTATACAGGTTTCAAATTCCTAAAAGGACAAGACGAAGAAACCAATATCGAAGATATCAAAACCTTAAAATGGTTACGCAAACATATGCGTATCACGCCACAACTTGAAGGTGAAAAATTCTTTGTTCGCCGTGATGGCTTGTTGTGGGCGACACCATTATTTTTAGTTCTGATTTTGGTTGAAGGTTCCGACGTTATCTTTGCGGTCGACTCAATTCCAGCGATTTTTGCGGTAACAAGTGATCCATTTATCGTATTGACTGCAAACCTAATGGCGATTTTAGGCTTACGCGCAATGTTCTTCTTGTTGGCTGGTGCAGCAACGAAATTGCATTACTTACCATACGGTTTAGGGATTATCTTACTGTTTATTGGTGCAAAAATGCTGATGCTCGACGTGTTCCACATGCCGATTTGGATTTCATTAGGCTTCATCGTCCTCGTCTTAAGCATTACAGCTTACCTTTCTCTGCGTCATAACAAAAAACAGCTACAATCCTAAGCGAATCACTCAAGACATCTGAGCTTCAGATGTCTTGAGATTTAAAAACTAAAAATTAGACTGTACATTAAAAAAACAGATCAATATGATATGTCGGCTTTACGCTTTTATCTTTCTGATTAGAAACATAATAAACAAAGTTGCTTCGCCATGAAGGCGCTTACAACTGAATTAAATGAGTGGCAGATTATGCGTTCTAAAAAAATCAATCTCGTTGTCGTCCCGCTATTATTAACTGCATGTAGCCATAATGATGGTCCATTGGTTCAAGATGTTTACAACAACCAATATGACTGCGCAGCTGACTGGAATACTGACACTTGTGAAGAAGAGAATAACAATGCGAGTAGTGGTTATTATGCAGGTAGTTATGGATCAAACCGTTATCTAGGACCACAATACTACCAAAATAATCGTGAGGTCTCGTTTAGAGGTCATACTTTACGACCTAGAAGCAATCTTAGTGTGGGACAACCCACCGTTTCAACTACGCTGAAAAGCTCTTCATTATCTTCTCCAATCCGTGGCGGATTTGGACGTGGTGGCATGTCTTTCGGTGGTTAAATTAGAACAACAATATGAAAAGAAAATTATTTTCCCCACGTACCGATTGGCAGCTTGAACACCAAAAGATTGGGTTCGATTATTTTAATCTACCTTCATTGGACGGTTCTATTTATTGGTCGGAAGGTGTCGCCTACGAGTTCACGCTAAAACAAATCGAACAGTTGGAAGATGCAGCAAACGAACTTCATCAAATGTGTTTAGCTGTAGTAGGGGATTTAATTCAACGTGGTGATTATCCCAATTATTTCCAGATTCCACAGGCTGCTATTCCACATATTGAGCATTCATGGCGACGGAATAGTCCAATGCTCTATGGACGTTTTGATTTCGCCTATGATGGACTGCAGATCAAAATGCTGGAATACAATGCTGATACACCCACGGGTTTATTGGAAGCCTCTGTAGCGCAATGGCTATGGATCGAACAAGTCTCAGGCATTGCAAATCGAGATCAATTCAACAGCATTCACGAAGACCTGATTAAGCGTTGGAAAACTATTTTACCTCGGGGAAGCCATCTCCACTTTGCAGCTTGTCAGGAAGCAGGGCGAGAAGATTGGGGCAATTTAGAATACCTAATGGATACTGCCTTTCAAGCTCATTTACAGGTCTCTGAACTGTCGATGGAAAATATTGGTTGGAATGGTCAGAGTTTTGTAGATCTAAACAATCGACCGATTCAAAATCTATTTAAGTTATATCCGTGGGAATGGATTTGGGAAGAATCATTTGCCCAGTATCTTCAGCCAGAAACGAACTGGATCGAACCGTGTTGGAAAATGTTGCTCTCCAATAAAGCGATTTTAGTTGAGCTATGGAAGCGGTATCCAAATCACCCACTGTTGGTTGAAACCTATGCCTATGACCCTGAACAAAACTTCAGTGGAAAATGGGTAAAAAAACCAATCTTGGCGAGAGAAGGGGCAAATATCCGTGTCTTGCAAGATGGTCCGGATCAGGGCGCTGCTTCAGGTAGTTTTTATTTTGATGATTATGACAAATATGGTTATGTGATTCAGAAGTGGGTCGACACGCCATTATTTTCTGGTCAGTTACCGACACTGGGGTTATGGATGGTCGGACATCAATGTGCAGGCATGTCGATTCGTGAAGACTGTTATGACATTATTGGCAATGATGCACATTTCGCAGCGCATTATTTTATAGAGTAAATCTAGATAACAATCATCAATCGGTCAGGGTTTAATGACATACATCCTGACCGTATCAAGTTTAAATCGTATGTGCTGCCACACGTTTCATATAAGACACTAAACGTGTAAAAAATAAAATTTGCAGAAAAATTGTAAAGGCTGATACACACCATTCATACCATATTGCAAATGCAGTTTGAGCCAATCCAAAATATTGATAGATCAGCAAAAGAACAACTCCAAAAACCACACCAGCAACCGTGGTTTGAATCAAGATCGGAAAGGAGAGGGCGGTGATCCGATTCAAAAAATTGATTCCCTCATCAGCACCATTGGCTTGATAAGTTCGTTGAATACCAATCAGCATAATCAATAAAGTTAAAATGGCTTCTAGGCTAATCACACGTACATCATAATAAGGAGAATACATCCCATAGTAATACACCACACTCACGACCAAAGCCGCAGCTAAATAATAATTTTTATAATGCTGTTTGCTCAAAGTATCTTCGGCAAGTTCATGTGCAAGTGCTTTGGTATTCCAAAAATACATGCTTATTTTTCCAAAAAGTATAATTATTGCTGACAATTTACTCATTTGAGCTTAAAAGTAAAGTGAATTGATTCAGATGATTAGTTCACTTCAATCCATTTTACTGCGTCAAAATATGAGAACAATCCAGTAAAATGATCAAAATCAGGTACAATCAACCGAAAAAAGTAAAATTGTAGGTTGTTATGACTTTGGCTACTCCCATCACGGTTGTTCGTGGTCGCTTCTTAGATATTCAAAACATAGTTTCACACGCGTCAGAGATCGCAGAGCAGGTTCGTTATATTGAGGATGGTGTTCTGATCACTGAACAGGGCAAAATTCGCTGGTTTGGCCCTTGGGAAGCTGCTCAAGATCATCTTCCTACAGATGTTGAGATTCAACATTACCCAGAACAACTGATCATCCCTGGAATGATTGATACGCACATTCACTTCCCACAGACTGAAATGGTGGGTGCTTATGGCGAACAATTATTAAGTTGGTTAAATACCTATACATTTCCAACAGAAATCCAGTTTAAAGACAAAGCCTATGCACAAGAAATTGCCAAATTTTTTGTTAATGAACTACTCAAAAATGGTACGACCACAGCTTTAGTTTTTTGTACCGTACATCCAGAGTCTGTTGATGCCTTATTTGAAGCCGCAGAACAGCACCAAATGCGTTTAATCGCAGGCAAAGTAATGATGGATCGTCATGCACCTGAAGCGCTATGTGATAGCGCAGAAAGCGCTTATGTTGATTCTAAAGCATTAATACAGAAGTGGCATGGTCAAGGTCGCGCACTTTATGCGATTACCCCACGTTTTGCACCAACCTCGACACCAGAACAACTTGAACGAGCAGGGCAACTTAAAGCAGAGTTCCCTGATGTGTATGTGCACACACATTTAAGTGAAAATAAAGATGAAATTGCATGGGTGAAAGATTTATTTCCTCATCAAAATGGTTATCTTGATGTTTATCACCACTATGGTTTAACAGGTCAGCGCTCCGTTTTCGCACACTGTGTACATTTAGAGGATACTGAGTGGAAATGTATGCATGATACAAACTCAGCAATTGCTTTTTGTCCAACATCAAACTTGTTCTTAGGCAGTGGCTTATTTCCCTTAAAGAAAACATGGGATCAGCAAGTCAAAGTTGGACTCGGTACAGATATTGGTGCAGGAACTTCGTTTAGCCTATTGCAAACAGTCAATGAAGCCTACAAGGTACAACAACTACAAGGCGATAAATTATCCGCATATGAATCGTTGTACCATGCCACTTTAGGTGGTGCAAAAGCGCTAGATTTAGATGATAAGCTGGGTAACTTTACTGTAGGTAAAGAAGCGGATTTTGTAGTACTTAATCTTAAAGCAACGGCATTACAACAGTTGCGTCAATCACGTGCTAAATCCATCGAAGATAGTTTGTTTGCACTATTTACCATGGGCGATGACCGCAATATTGAGGCGACTTATATTTATGGACAAAAAGCCTATCAGCAAAACCAAAGCATTTAATTCAAAAAGCTTAGGACTTCTCTTATTGGCGATCGGATGTGCTGTCTTACTTCGACGAGACAGTCATTCCTCTCAAAATGATACATTTTCATCAGCATCAAAAGATGCATGAAAATTCATTTTGTTTTAAAATTCTCGTATTAACTCAAGATTTCGAGGTGTTGCAGGTCAACACCTTTTTTATTTTCCCATTTTTAAAGTTTTAGGAATCTATCGATGACTGTTGCAATGCGCGTAATGATTTCCAGTGAAGAGATCCAAGCCAAAGTGAAACAACTTGGTGACAAAATCAACGCACACTATGCTCAAAGTGATAAAGAACTGGTATTGATTGGCTTATTGCGTGGTTCAGTCATTTTCATGGCAGATTTATGCCGTGCAATTGAAAAGCCACATGAACTCGACTTTATGACGGTTTCAAGTTATGGCGGTGGTACGGTTTCCACGCGTGATGTCAAAATATTAAAAGATCTCGATGGTGAGATTAACGGCAAAGATGTCCTCGTTGTCGAAGATATTATTGACTCTGGGAATACCTTGAGCAAAGTTGTTGAAATGCTCAAAACACGTAATCCAAATTCAATCGAACTATGTACTCTGGTGAGCAAGCCTTCACGCCGTGAAATTGATTTAGAAGTGAAATTCTTAGGCTTTGAAGTCGAAGATCGTTTTATTGTCGGCTACGGCCTAGATTACGATCAGAAGTACCGTCATCTCCCATTCATTGGAGAAATTGGTCTTTAATTGGCATAGGTTCTTAGCATTTTTTAATAACGATGCTGTCATAACTAAAAGCAGATTAAATATTGATAAGGTACGCTTGCGTACCTTTTTTTTGCTTGAGCTTTCATCAAACACTGTTCAATTTTGCACAAAAATACGACATAAGTGGGCAATTGACTACAGACATTTCAAGGTGAAATCTAGCAGGATAAGACAAAATACTAATGTTAAAACAAGGAGAAAATACAATGTGGTCTCTGATTGTAGCAATCGTCGTTGGTTTCTTTGCGGGTTTGATTGCTCGCGCTTTGCATCCAGGAAATGATAAAGCAGGCTTTATAGTGACGACTGCGCTTGGTATCGCAGGTTCTTTACTCGCGACTTATGGTGGCCGACTGTTGGGGCTTTATGGCGATAATTCAGCAGCAGGATTTATTGCTTCTGTGATAGGGGCAGTGATTATTCTGTTTATTTATAATTTAATTATGAAAAAGACCTAATCAATCTGATAGCTCCCAAATCATTAACTTGAATTGGGAGCATCTGATGTCATAAACCTAGTTCTTTCCAAATCATTTGAATATCAGCGGCACTTCGCCCACCCACCATTTTTAAACCATTTGAAAAGATTAACGTTGGTGTACCATTCACACCCAATTTACGTCCTAAGCTCAGGTTTCTCTCAATTGGGTTTTCACATGTTTTTGCTTTCGGCTGAACATTTTTTTGCAACAAGTTTTTCCACGCTACACTTTGATTTTGCTCACACCAGACCTGCTTAGATACAGTGAGTGATTGTGCTTTTAATGGATAAATAAATGTATAGATGGTCACATCATTGAGTTTATCAAGTTCTGCTTCTAGCTGTTTGCAGTACGGGCAATTCGGATCTGAAAAAATAGCCAACTGACGTTTACCACTACCTTTTACCGTTTTAATTGCATCCTGAAAAGGAAGTTGTTTCCAATCAATAGAGTTTTGTTTGAGCACTAAATCCTTGGTCAGATTTTTCTGATCTTGTAGGCGAATCATAGATCCTATGAACATATGTTGTGCATTTTCATCCAAGTAAATAATTTGATTATCAAGATTGGCACTATACAAGCCTGACATTTCTGTTTTTTGGATATTTGTGATCTCCATATTTGGATACTGTTTACTTAAATTGCTTTTCAATGTCTCAACATTCGCCATTGCTAGGGTAGACACTCCTCCCAACACAGCCAGCATTCCAATTTTTTTTAGCATAGTACAACTCGAATAAAAGGTTTTCCGTATTGTACGCATATCATGTTTAAGGGGTAGCTGAGCTTACCGAGATACAACCAAACTTGAACTAAATACAGCAATGTTTCACGTGGAACATCATAGCGCTAAATTCGATTTGAAATGGATCACACTTTTACAAACACGCGAAGTAAAAAAGCGACAAAAATTATCACAGCACATTGATATAAAAACAAAAAATACATTAAAAGTAGAACGTTTAGTCGCTTTTTGAAATAATCTGATGATTCAAAAAACCGTGTTGTCCTTCATTTAAAAGAAACAAGGAGATGTTTTCTTTTGATGAACCATTTTCCAACAAACAACACTCATTAGTCTCGTTTTTACGTTAGGTTGACCCATGTATACCACTGAATTATTAGAAGAAGCCAAAACCTTTATGTTTCATATGCTCACTAAAGTAGTTGAGTATGGGGGATCTGATTTATTTATTACCGCAGATTTCCCACCTAGCATTAAGTTACAGGGTTTGATGCGCCCTTTAGGACAACAAGCGCTTACTGCAGAAAAAACCAAGTTGTTTGCTTATAGTTTAATGAATGACAAACAACGTCTAGACTTCGAAAATGATTGGGAATGTAACTTTGCCATTAATGTCCCGAATGTTTCAAGGTTTCGGGTCAATGTTTTCAAACAACAATTACAAATAGGCATGGTGATTCGAACCATTACGTCTGAAATTCCAACCTTTCAAAAACTAAAACTCCCAGAATCACTAAAAAATGTGATTATGGAAAAACGAGGTTTGGTACTGGTGGTTGGCGGAACAGGATCAGGAAAATCAACCTCTTTAGCAGCCATGATTGATCATCGAAATGAGAACTCTGCTGGACATATCATTACCGTTGAAGATCCTGTTGAATACGTCCATAAACACAAAAAATCCATGATCACGCACCGTGAGGTTGGAGTTGATTGTCATACATGGCATCACGCGTTGAAAAATACGCTACGCCAAGCACCAGATGTGATTTTAATTGGTGAAATACGTGATACTGAAACGATGGAACATGCGATTGCTTTTGCTGAAACAGGGCATCTATGTTTGGGAACACTGCACGCCAACAATGCCAATCAGGCACTGGATCGTATTATTAACTTTTTCCCAGAGGAACGTCGCAATCAACTGTTGATGGATCTCTCATCCAATATGAAAGCGATTATTTCTCAACGTCTCGTGCGAACTCAAGATGGTCAAGGTCGTCGAGCTGCCATTGAAATCCTCCTCAATACGCCATTAATCGCAGACAATATTTTGAAAGGGCAATTCCATGTGCTCAAAGAGATCATGACCAAATCTCGCGAGTTAGGTATGCAGACCTTTGATCAGGCTTTGTTTGATCTATATAACGAAGGTGCAATTAGTTACGATGAAGCATTGCGTAACGCCGACTCTGTCAATGAGTTACGCTTGCAAATTAAATTAAAAAGTTCACGCCAAGATGGGATGCCGGTTTCAACCACTTCACTGAACATGGTCAAAGAAGAGGAAGTTGAGGAGCAAGAAGAAGCTTAATAATTTTGACACAAGAATAAAGCCTAGTTACCTGTAAAGTAACTAGGCTTTTTTATTATTTACCAATACAAAATGAACCGAAAATCTTACCCAACAAATCATCAGCACTAAAATCACCTGTGATCTCGCCCAAGGCATTTTGAGCAAGTCTTAATGATTCAGCAACCAATTCTCCTGCATTAAACACAACGAGTTGCTCACGCGCCTCTGCTAAATAGCGCTGAGTACGCTTCATTGCGTCTAAATGACGAGTTCTCGCAATAAAGGTATCTTCTTCTGGTTGGAAGCCAGCATGCGCTGTAATCGCATCTATCAATGCCTGAACACCCATATCTTGTTTTGCTGAAACACGAATATGACGGAAGCCCTGATAATCGCTTAATTCGGCCGCTTGTCCTGTCAAATCACATTTGTTTCCAATTAAAAGTAAACGTTTCGGCTCTAAATGTTCAGCAAAATATTCTTGAGCCAACAACAATGGATCATCGTTTTGGTTTAAATCATAAACCAGTAACAATAGATCAGCTTGTTCAATTTCTTTGATTGCTCGGCGGATCCCTTCACGTTCAACAATATCTCCTGTTTCACGCAAACCTGCTGTATCCGTCAATGTGATCGGTAACCCATTTAAACTAATTTTTTCATGCAACACATCACGTGTCGTACCAGCAATATCGGTAACGATCGCACGCTCATGTCCTGCGAGCGCATTCAAGAGGCTCGATTTACCAGCATTTGGTTTACCTGCGATCACAACCTGTAATCCTTCGCGTAACAACTGACCTTGACGCGCAGATTGTTGTACTGCCTTAACTGAATTTTGTACATCATCCAGCAATGCTAGAATCTTCCCATCCGCAAGGAAATCAATTTCTTCTTCTGGAAAATCAATTGCAGCTTCGACATGCAAGCGTAAATGAATTAATTTTTCTAATACTGTGTTGATTTTGGTGGAAAACGCACCTTGTAGTGAACGAACTGCTGAACGTGCGGCCGCTTGAGAGCTTGCATCAATTAAATCTGCAATCGCTTCAGCTTGTACTAAATCCATTTTGCCATTTTCAAAGGCACGCATTGAAAATTCACCTGCTTTGGCTGCTACAGCACCTAAGTCAAGTAATCGGGCAAGTAATGCATTTTGAATGACAGGACCACCATGTCCCTGTATTTCCACCACATCTTCACCTGTAAAGGAATGTGGATTTGGAAAACATAAGAGAATTCCTTCGTCCATGACCGTACCATCAGCATCATAGAACTGACGAAATCCAGCCATACGAGCTGCTGGTAAACCTTTCGCTGTAAGTTGTTCTGCGATCGCATACGCTTTTGGTCCTGACAAACGAATTACGCCAACACCGCCACGACCTAAGGGAGTAGCTATCGCCGCAATAGTGGTTTGATGTTGCATAGTGTTCATCTAAAAGATCCAAAAAACAGCCAAAGAAAAATCCGCTTAAGATTACCATCTTAAGCGGATTTATTCAGTAAAAGTTCGAGATTAAGACGCTGACTCTGACTTGTTCAGACGATCTTTCTCAACGCTTTTATTGATGAACGATTGCTGCAAAATAGTAATACTGTTGTTCACAATCCAGTAAAGCACGAGACCTGCTGGGAAGAACAACATAAACACCGTGAACATGATCGGCATGATACGGAATACTTTTGCTTGCATTGGATCAGTTGGTTGTGGGTTAAGCATCTGCTGAACATACATGGTGACACCCATGATCAACGGCAGAATAAACCATGGATCCATCGCAGATAAATCCTGAATCCAACCTAACCAAGGTGCGTGACGTAGCTCTACAGATTCCATCAATACCCAGTACAAAGCCAAGAAAATTGGCATTTGTAATAGTAATGGTAAACAACCTGATAACGGATTAACTTGCTCACGCTTATACAATGCCATCATTTCTTGAGAGAAACGCATACGGTCATCGCCAAACTCTTCTTTCATGCGTTGCATTTCAGGTGCAATCACACGCATTTTCGCCATAGAGCGATAACTTTTCGAAGAAAGTGGCCATAAAATCAACTTCACCAAGATCGTCAATAAGATAATTGACCATCCCCAGTTGCCCACAAGGTTATGGAAGAATTGCAAGCCCAGGAACAATAACTTGGCGATTGGCCATAACCAGCCATAATCAACCGTCTGGTTTAAACCATCGGCCAAATCCTTAAGTTCAGACTGAATTTTAGGGCCTGAATACAGTTTCGCATCCACTTCCATTGAGGTACCCGCAGGTACATTGATCACTGGAGAGGTGAAGCCGATGATATTCATACCATCAGTAGACTGGCGTGATTCCAGCTTGGCAGTATAAGGTTGGCCATCAGCTTGGGTAAGTTTTAAATTCCCAGGAATCCAGGCACTGACGAAATAATGCTGAACAATGGCCACCCAGCCGCCTTTGGCTTCGACATTCAGTTTTTCATCATTGAAATTCTCAAATTTCAACTTGTTATAATGCTCCTCTGGCGTGCCCCATGCACCCCCAAGATAAGTTCCCAAAGTGAAGATACCTTGAGAAGACTTCCCTGGATCATCAGAATTATCACGTTTCAGCTGACCAAACATTTGACCTTGCCAGTTTTGCTGGCTACGGTTGATGACTTGGTGCTTGACTGTAATCGGATAATCACCTTGCGTGAAGGTAAATGATTTGATGATCTCTACGCCTTCAGGTGTTTTGAAAACCAAAGGTACTGTTAAGACCTGTTGTTTTTTTCCATCCTGCGTCGTTATGCTTTTTGCATCAGCCAAAGTATATGTTGTTTTTTCAACATCATAAGTCGGACGACCACTACGGCTACTGTCAGGACCATTCAAACCTATTAAACCGGATTGAGCGACGTAAGTACGTTTCGCATCACTTTCAAGCATAACAAACGGCTTTTCGCTGTCTTTGCTTTCATCATGGCTTAGTAGTTCAACACGGACAATATCTCCACCTTTTGGGTTAATCCAAAGATGATAAAGATCCGTTTTAACAGAAATCAGTTGCTGATTCACAGATGGCTTTTCTGTGGTTTGTGATGCAGTCACATTTGCTTGTGGCAAGTCTGAAGCCGCTGTTGCATTTTGAGCATTTGGCAAATCTGCAGATACTTCATGCGTGGTGACTGCTGCTGCTTGTTGCTGCGGAGCAGGTTGTGCATGACCATAATCTTTTTGCCAAGCCAAAATTAGCAAATATGCGGTAACAAACATGGCTCCAAGAATTGCAAATCTGGCCCATTGTTGCATATCTATTATCCCAAATGGTTAGAGAGATTTTGCTTGAGTAAACGATCACGAAAGGGTACAGCAACGTGATGCATTTGAGAATCTATTTGATGAAACGAAATAAAACGAAGTGCTTTGGGTGGTACTGGGTCATAGCCTGATCCACCCCATGGATGGCAACGACAAATCCGCTTGGTAGAAAGCCATACACCTTTTGCCGCACCATGCGTTTGTAAAGCTTCAAGCGCATATTGTGAACAAGTTGGAATATAACGGCACCGAGGCCCCAATAATGGACTGATTGCGATTTGATAACATCTTATCAACCAATGCAGTAGACGTACCATTGGAGATCTCTAATTTTGGAGGGAGGTCACAACGACTTTAGAATGCTTTTTTGCTAAACGTTGTAATTTTTGCCAAGCAAAATCTAATTGCTGATGTAATTCTTTATTCGCAATTGCTTCTATACCCACTTTAGGCATTACCACAATATCAATGTCTGCATCAAACTGTGCTTGATGTAAACGAAAGCTCTCCCGAGCAAGACGTTTTATTCGATTTCGCTCATGTGCACGACGCACCTTTTTTTTAGCAACGACAATACCCAAACGGCTATTCGGCTGTTCGGTTAATTTTGCTAAAAAAAGGAAATGGGGCTGGTGCACTTTAAAAAGCGCACCATCAAATACACTTTTATAATCTGCAGCACAACGAATACGAGATTCAGTGCCAAAACTGTAAAGTGCCATCACCCAAGTCTGGTCGGCTTAACAGTAATTAAACAGTTAAGCTGTGACGACCTTTCGCACGACGACGAGCTAAAACCTGACGACCAGCTTTAGTTGCCATACGAGCACGGAAACCATGAACGCGTTTACGCTTTAATTCAGATGGTTGGAAAGTACGTTTCATATCGAAACTCCCAAAAATGATCTTTCTATAAAGGTCCGCGATTTTATTGCGCAATCTTTATTCTGTCAATCAAAATGCAAAAACTTTACATATTGTTTGCTTTGTTTTACAGCAAGTTGATTGTTCTCAACTAAATATATGAAATTAAGGAAAATAATTATTCACAAGCTATCTATTTAAATTTTATATGAAATACCTTATATTCACACCATACCAACAAGGTTATCAACAATTCATTTTTGATTTTAAATTTAGTTTCGGTATTTTGAATTTAAATTTAAAACATTTTAGTTATCCACATTCGGAATCTCACTTATAAATAAATTCAAATTTTAAAATTTAAATTTATTACTATTAGGGTTGGTGTTTTTTGTGGAAATCACACTATTTTCATTTTTAATCATTAGATTACGGTGTGGATAAGTGTGTTTTTAATGGTTTTATGCTTTGTGGATAACTTTGGTGTTAAAAATATCCACAGCTTGTGCTAAAAGTTATTCACAAGTGCTTTTAAATTTAAATTTATAAACAAACGCTTTCTTTTTCGGCAAAAGTCCCATAAATTTGCCTGACAGATGTGGATAACTTGGTTAGAATGGCGACCCCTTCGAAAGGTGGGGTGTAGGCTTTTTTACTTTTAAATTTAAAAAAATGGATATATAGGGGATGCACATGCTCTGGACAGACTGCTTAACTCGCTTGCGACAAGAGCTATCTGATAACGTCTTTGCGATGTGGATTCGCCCGTTAGTTGCTGAAGAAGTGGATGGTGTGATGCGTTTATATGCACCCAACCCTTATTGGACTCGTTATATTCAAGATAATCATCTCGAGTTGATTTCTATATTGGCTGAACAACTGTCTGAAGGGCGAGTGCGTCAAGTAGAGATATTGGTCGATTCAAGACCTGGAACGATTTTATCTTCGAGTGAACAGCCTGCAACAACGACAGCTGCTTTGAGCACAGCAGTGCCTTCCCCAATGAAAGTAAAAAAAGAAGCTGAATTGGTTCAAGCGAATCCCCCAGTTTCTAAAATTCCTAAGAAAAGACAATTAAACCCTTTATTCACTTTTTCTTTATTTGTCGAAGGTCGTTCAAACCAGATGGCAGCTGAAACTTGTCGAAAAGTTTTAACGCAGCTTGGTGCATCGCAACATAATCCATTGTTTCTCTATGGCCCTACAGGTTTGGGTAAAACACATTTGATGCAAGCTGTCGGAAATGCGCTGTTACAAGCAAAACCGAATGCACGTGTCATGTACATGACTTCTGAAAGTTTTGTACAAGACTTTGTAAGCTCTTTGCAAAAAGGCAAGGTTGAAGAATTTAAGAAAAACTGTCGTTCTCTAGATTTGTTATTGGTCGATGATATTCATTTACTTGCAGGTAAAGAAGCAAGTCTTGTTGAGTTCTTCTATACGTTTAACGCTCTGTTAGACGAATCCAAGCAAATTATTTTAACTTCAGATCGTTATCCAAAAGAATTAACTGAATTGGATCCTCGTTTGGTTTCTCGTTTTTCATGGGGTTTATCGGTGGGTGTAGAACCACCAGATATTGAAACTCGTATCGAGATTTTGCTTAAAAAAGCTGAAAATAGTGGTGTTGATTTACCTCGCAATTGTGCTTTATTTATCGCTCAACAAGTAGTGGCAAACGTTCGTGAACTTGAAGGCGCGTTGAATAAGGTTGTCGCTATTTCTCGCTTTAAAGGTACCTCTATTGATCTTGATGTGGTACGTGAATCATTGAAAGATGTGTTAGCGATTCGAGCGAGAACGATTAGTGTCGAGAATATTCAACGTGTCGTGAGTGAGTATTTCCGTATTCCCTTAAAAGAATTGGTTGGACCGAAGCGTACCCGTATTTATGCTCGCCCTCGTCAGTTAGCAATGGGTCTAGCACGTGAATTGACAGGGGATAGTTTCCCTGAGATTGGAATGGCCTTTGGTGGTCGAGATCACAGTACGGTGATGCATGCTTGTGAAAAGGTTGTAAGTCTTCGCGAAGAAGATCCGATTTTTAATGAAGATTATAAAAATCTACTTCGTCTGTTACAAAGTTAAACTCATTTTCAGAGTTGCAAACTCGTTTTAAGTGCAGCATAGTACACTGCTAATATTTTTATCGGCTTCCGTTGTAAGAGGAATAAAATCGTGCGTTTGAAAATCGCTAAAGAAAGTTTACTCAATGTTTTGTCACACGTTGTGGGTGCGGTGGAGCGCCGTCATACGTTGAATATTCTTTCAAACGTTAAAATTCAAACCACACAGCAGGCCTTGACGATCACAGGTTCTGATTTGGAAGTTGAGTTGGTGGCAAGTACGACCTTAGCTGATGGTGCTTGTATTGAAGCAGGTGAAACGACGGTTCCTGCGCGTAAATTAGTCGAAATTTGTAAGTCACTCCCTAGTGCGGCTTTGATCGATTTACAAATCACAGAAGATCAACGTTGTATCTTGAAATCAGGTAACAGTCGTTTTGTATTGGGTACTCTTCCAGCTGAGGACTATCCACTACTTTCTACTGAGAATAGTTTAGGCACGCAAGTTCAAGTCACTCAGCGTGAACTCAAACGTTTATTTGAAAAGACTGCATTTGCTATGGCAGTTCAGGATGTTCGCTTTTATTTAACAGGAACATTACTAGAAATTGATCAAAATCAGTTGCGTACAGTGACAACTGATGGTCATCGTTTAGCATTGTGTGAGGTGTTAGCTTCATCAACAGCGATATCTTCAATTCAAGCGATCGTTCCTCGCAAGGCAGTAGGGGAGTTACAACGTTTGCTCAGTATTGAAGATGAACAACTCACTTTATTAATCGGTCGTGAGTTGTTGAATGTAACTATCAATACACCAAGTCGAGATAAGGAACAGGGTGATATTACAGTTCGTTTTACGACTAAGTTGATTGATGGTAAATTCCCTGACTATCGCCGTGTGATTCCACGTGGTGGTGACAAACATGTGTTGATTACACATGATGTGTTTAAGCAATCGCTACAACGCGTTGCAATTTTAAGTAATGAGAAATTACGTGGTGTTTTCTTGAATTTTAGCCAAGATACGTTGCAATTACGCGCCAATAACCCTGAACAGGACGAGGCGAGTGAAGATTTGGTCATCCAATATCAAGATGCACCTCTTGAAATGTCTTTTAATGCTCAATATATCCTTGATGTGTTGAGTGTTCTTGATGGTGATGATGTGCGAATGAGTATGACAGAGGCGAATCAGTCGGTATTGGTACAAGATCCTGCGCATCCTGATCAAACTTATGTTGTTATGCCTATGCGAGTTTAATTTGCATTGTTGTATTAGGTTTAAATCATGCAAATCACGCGTTTAAATATAGAACGTGTACGAAATTTGAAGACGGTTGCACTCACTGAGTTGCAGCCGTTTAATATTTTCTATGGTGCGAATGGTTCTGGAAAAACATCAATTCTAGAGTCTATTCATTTGTTAGCAACTGGACGCTCTTTTCGGACGCATATTCCAAAACATTATATTCAGCATCAGTGTAATGATGCGATCGTATTTGCTCAGTCCGCAACTGAGCGTGTCGGCATGAAAAAACTCATTTCTGGTGAGCAATTAATTAAGGTCAATGGTGATACGATTGCAACGCAAGGGCAGCTAGCAAAGTTGCTCCCTTTGCAGCATATTGATCCGCAAAGTACCGATATTATCGATCATGGTGCTAAACCTCGTCGTCAGCTCTTGGATTGGTTGATGTTCCACGTGGAACCTGAGTTTTATTTTGCTTGGCAGTATTATTCACGTGCTCTGAAACAACGAAACAGTTTATTAAAAACACGTCGAAATCTCAGTTTGTCTGAACTTGAGCCGTGGAACAAAATGCTCAGTGAATATGGTGAAATTTTACATTCACAACGGATCAGTATCGTTGAGCAATGGAATCAATATTTTCGTGAGGATTTACAGCAGCTTTTGCCAGATATTGATATTGAACTCGAATACTATTCAGGATTTCATACTGAGCAAGGGTTGTTTCAAGACCTTATTCAACAGCATCAAAAAGACCTTGAGCGTCGATATACTGAATACGGTCCGCATCGTGCTGATTTACGTCTAAAAACCCCACAAGGTAACGCTGATGATGTGTTGTCTCGAGGGCAAAAAAAGTTGTTAATCATGGCATTAAAACTGTCACAAATTGCAATGCTACATGCGAGTAATAAGGAAACTGTGGTATTATTAGATGATCTGACAGCAGAGTTAGATGTAGCTGCACAACAACGTTTAATTGAGCGACTGAGTCAGTTAGGAAGTCAGGTTTTTCTGACCACCTTAGACCATGCGTCGGTATTAAAACACTTACATGATTTGTCGATTTCCTTTCAATTGTTCCATGTTGTACACGGTCAAGTCAGTCTTGCTGCACCATAATTTTATTTCCTCATTTTTGGATAGATTCGATATTAACTAGGGAGTAACCATGAGTTCAGAGTCTCAATCAGTCTCTCAAACAGAACAAACAAATGAAAAGGCTTATGATTCCTCTAGCATTAAAGTATTACGTGGATTAGACGCGGTTCGTAAACGTCCTGGTATGTACATTGGGGATACCGATGATGGTACAGGTTTGCACCATATGGTGTTTGAGGTGGTGGATAACGCGATTGATGAAGCACTAGCAGGTCACTGTGATGAAATTCTAGTGACGATTCATGAAGATGAATCTGTTAGCGTATCTGATAATGGTCGTGGTATTCCGACAGATATTCACCCTGAAGAAGGTGTATCTGCGGCAGAAGTGATTCTGACTATCCTGCATGCAGGTGGTAAATTTGATGACAACAGTTATAAAGTTTCTGGTGGTCTACACGGTGTTGGTGTTTCAGTTGTAAATGCCCTGTCTAAAAAATTACATTTGACCATTCAACGTGCAGGTCAAATTTATGAGCAAGAATATTGCCATGGCGATCCTCAATATCCATTGAAGGTTGTGGGTGAGACAGATAAAACAGGAACAACTGTTCGTTTCTGGCCAAGTGAGCTTACTTTTAGTCAGACCATTTTTAGTGTGGATATCCTCGCACGTCGTTTAAGAGAGCTTTCTTTCTTGAATGCGGGTGTGCGTATCGTATTGCGTGATGAACGCGTTAATCTCGAAAATGTTTATGATTACGAAGGTGGTTTATCAGAATTCGTTAAATACATTAACGAAGGCAAAACACATCTCAATGAAATTTTTCACTTCACGACTGATGCTGACAATGGCATTGGGGTGGAAGTGGCATTGCAGTGGAATGATAGCTATCAAGAGAATGTTCGTTGCTTTACCAACAATATTCCACAGAAAGATGGTGGTACTCACTTAGCAGGTTTCCGTGCGGCTTTGACCCGTGGTTTAAACAGCTACATGGAAAATGAAAACTTACTCAAAAAAGAGAAAGTGGCTGTTTCAGGTGATGATGCTCGTGAAGGCTTGACTGCAATTATTTCAGTAAAGGTTCCTGATCCAAAATTCTCTTCTCAAACCAAAGAGAAGTTAGTTTCGAGTGAGGTTAAACCTGCTGTTGAACAAGCAATGAATAAAGAGTTTTCAGCTTATTTGCTTGAAAACCCTCAAGCAGCAAAATCAATCGCGGGCAAAATTATTGATGCAGCTCGTGCACGTGATGCAGCTCGTCGAGCGCGTGAAATGACACGTCGTAAGAGCGCTTTAGATATTGCAGGTTTGCCAGGGAAATTAGCCGACTGTCAGGAAAAAGATCCAGCATTGTCTGAACTGTATCTAGTCGAGGGTGACTCTGCGGGCGGTAGTGCCAAGCAAGGTCGTAACCGTAAGATGCAGGCTATTTTGCCGTTGAAAGGTAAAATCCTGAACGTTGAACGAGCACGTTTTGACAAGATGATTTCAAGTCAGGAAGTTGGAACGCTGATTACAGCTTTAGGCTGTGGTATCGGTCGTGAAGAATACAACCCTGATAAATTACGTTATCACAAAATCATTATCATGACCGATGCGGACGTTGATGGTTCACACATTCGTACCTTGTTGTTGACTTTCTTCTTCCGTCAAATGCCAGAATTGGTAGAGCGTGGTCATATTTATATTGCCCAGCCACCTTTGTATAAATTAAAGAAAGGTAAGCAGGAGCAATACATCAAAGATAATGATGCATTAGAAACCTACCTTATTTCGAATGCGATTGATGAACTTGCTTTGCATATAAGTGCAGATTCACCTGCGATTACGGGTGAAGCTTTGGCTAAAGTTATTGCAGATTATCAAGTGTCGCAAAAAAGCTTGCAGCGTTTAACACTACGTTATCCTGCGAGTTTGTTAGATGGTCTGCTTGAACTAGAAGCTTTTAAAGCGGATCACAATCATGAGCGTGAATATGTTGAGTCTTGGGCAGAACAATTACGTGCTGCAATTGAGAAACTCCAACCAAGTTTACGTCCAGAGATTTCTTTAGAATCATTTGAACGTGAGAACTCACACGGCGAGAAATCAGTTCATTATTGGCCACGTGTCACCGTGTATGTGCATAACTTGCCACATTCATATTTGCTTGATGCAGGATTATTAAACTCTGCTGAATATGCACGCTTACTGAAGAATGCGAAGAGCTGGTTTACGTTGCTCGAAACGGGCGCTTATTTGCAGAAGGGTGATCGTCGTATTCAGGTGAATAGTTTCCATCAAGTATGGCAGCATATTTTGCAAGATTCTCGTCGCGGCATGATGATCCAACGCTATAAAGGTTTGGGTGAGATGAATGCTGAGCAGCTTTGGGAAACCACGATGGATCCTGAAAACCGTCATATGCTCCAAGTGACGATTGATGATGCCATTGAAGCTGATCGTATGTTCTCTTGTTTAATGGGTGATGATGTTGAACCACGTCGTGCATTTATTGAAGAGAATGCCTTGAATGCAGATATTGATGCTTAAGCGCTAAAAAGGATATTTTTAATGAAAAAAGGATTTTGCTTAGCTACTTTATTTGCAAGTGTGTTGATGTTCAATCAAGGTGTATCTGCTCATCAACTTGAAACAGATATGCGAGTATTGGCTAAAAGTATGACGGCTTTTGCTCAAACTCAGGATTTAGCAGAAGCGAAGAAACAATTGATGCTTATGCGCAAAGCAGCTGTTGCTTCAAAGGCTTCTTCACCGCATAAGCTTGAAGGTGTGTCTAAAGATGATGAACAGCTTAAAGCATATCAACATGGCTTAGATCTATTGTTAGCTCAAATTGATTCAGTCAATGCTTTGGTTGAAAAGGGGCAGCTCGAACAAGCCAAAGTACAGGCACTAGAGTTGGTTAAATTGCGCAATGAGTATCACCAACAATTTAAATGATACTTAGATTAAATTTAAGATCATTATAAAAAAGAGCTTAAAACTAAACTGGTTTTAAGCTCTTTTTTGTTCCACGTGGAACCTTTACTATTGGTCAACCAAATCATTCACCTGAATTAAGGCATGACCAAATAAATATCCAGCCGTGACTAAAACACTGATCCATAACAATGCGCCTAAAACGTTATAGACTACGAAACGCATATAATTCATGTTGCCAGAGCCCGCTGCTAAAGGGGCAAAAGAGCGCGCAAAAGGAATAAAACGTGCCAGAAGAATCGTTTTACCACCATGAGTTAGGAAGAATGTATTAGTCTTTCTTAAATATTCTTGTTTGATAAAGCGTGAATCCATTTTAAAAATACGATCACCAAAATGACGACCAATATGATAATTCACCATATAGCCCAATGTTGCGGCCACAAACAATAAACTAATCATATAGCCAAGATGCATCATTTCAATGACTGAGCAGAGTGCACCAACAGTGAGTAATAAACTATCACCAGGGAGGAAGAACATAAAAACAAAAGCGGTTTCTGCAAATATAATTAAAAAAAGAATAGCGTAGATCCAAACGCCATATTCTTGGATCAAGATTGGAAGAAAATGTTCAAAATTAAAAATAAAATCTAAAGAATTCATTCAGTTTGTATGAGTCCAAATCAGGTACTTACCAAATTGAAGTACAAAAAATATTAAGAAAGTAGACGTTTTAAACGTCAATCGAAAGTCACAACTTTAGAATGATGGGAGCTGAGTATATCGAGCCTAAACACAAAGCTCAATTTTTGAGGAAATTTCCATTTTTTAATTTAACTGATTAGATAGAAAAAGACATGATATTTAAATATGGATTATCAATGTAATTGAGTTTGAGTTTCTATTTTTCTTGTATTGATTAAATTGAAAAAACCTAACCACACATTTGGTGTGGTTAGGGGATGTTACTTAGTTTTCAAATGAGCCTTCAAGTTCCTCTAAACTCATCATGAATTCTAGTAATTGCTCTTCAAAACTCTCCAATTTGGCTTTGAGTTCATTTTGTTCATTCATTAGCTTCATGAGATCATTTTTGCGATTTGCTTCATAAAGCGTCGTGTCGCCTAGAAGTTCTTCGATCTCAATGAGTCGTGGTTGAATTTTACCAATCTGTGATTCGACTTTTTCCATGTCTTTTCGGATAGGTCGAGTCAGTTCACGACGGCGAGCAGCTTCTTTACGTTGAGCTTCTTTATCTACTTTAGGAGTAGCAAATTGAGATGAATTACTCGCTTGTTGTGAAGCACTCTGTGCATTTATTTGTTGTTGGCGCGCTTCACGTAACCATTTTGCATAGTCCTGAAGATCACCTTCAAACTCTGTGCATTTTCCTGCATGAACAAGTAACAAATCATCGCACACACTTGCAATCAATTGACGTTCATGCGAAACCAAGACCACCGCACCCTCAAAATCTTGCAATGCCATGGTCAAAGCGTGGCGCATATCTAAATCTAAATGGTTAGTCGGTTCATCTAGAATCAGTACATTAGGACGTTGCCAAACAATTAAGGCTAAAGCCAGACGGGCACGTTCTCCACCAGAGAAGCTCTCACATGGTGTGTCCATGCGTTCACCACTGAAGCCAAAGCCACCCAAGAAAGAGCGTAAAGACGCTTCACTGATTTGTTTATCTGCGATACGTGCCAGTTGAAGCATTGGGCTTGCATGCGCGTCTAAAGCATCCATTTGATGCTGAGCAAAATAACCGATATTAAGAAGTTCAGAAGCTTTACGCTCACCAGCTAATAGTGGCAAGTCACCAACCAAGGTTTTGATTAGAGTGGATTTACCTGCGCCATTCATTCCGAGTAAGCCTATTCGAGAGCTTGGCGTAATCTGCAAACGAATTTTTTCAGCGATGACTTTGTCACCGTAACCAATGGTTGCACCATCAAGACTGAGTAATGGTGAACTCATTTTGGTAGGTTCACGGAAGCTAAAGGTGAAAGGTGTATCCACATGTGCAGGTGCTAATTGCTGCATACGTTCTAATTGTTTAATCCGACTTTGGGCTTGGCGAGCTTTGGTGGCTTTTGCTTTGAAACGATCAATAAATTTCTGTAAATGAGCACGTGTTTCTTGTTGCTTCTCAAAAGCTTGTTGTTGTTGTGCTAAACGTTCGCTTCGTGTGGTCTCAAATGTTGAGTAATTTCCTGTATACAAGGTTAATTCTTGGTTTTCGATATGCAGAATATGATCAGTCACTGCATCCAAGAAATCACGATCGTGTGAGATTAAAACCAGAGTACCCTCATAAGCTTTAAGCCAGTCCTCAAGCCATAAAATTGCATCTAAATCTAAATGGTTGGTTGGTTCATCTAATAATAATAAATCTGAACGACTCATCAGTGTTCTAGCAAGATTAAGTCGCATGCGCCATCCACCTGAAAAGCTGGCTACATTTAATCGAATTTGATGATCTAAAAAGCCTAGTCCAGCCATCAGTTGTGCTGCTTTAGCAGGGGCAGCATAACCATGAATTTCATCAAAACGACCATGAAGCTGTGCCAAATCCTCATTACTTAAATGATCAGGATGCGCGAGTTTTTCTTGAATCGTCCAATACTCTTCGTCACCTGAAAGTACGAAGTCGATGGCAGGAATATCTAAGGCTTTAATTTCTTGTGCCATATGAGCCACTGTCCAAACAGACGGACGACTTAGATTTCCCTCATCAGCGACTAAATCACCTAAAAGTGCTGCAAATAACGTAGATTTTCCTGCGCCATTTACGCCTGTGAGACCAATTTTCCAGCCTGGATGAAGTTGCATAGATGCTTTTTGGAAGAGAACGCGCCCACCACGGCGTAAAGAAACTTGGTCAAATTGGATCATGAGTATGCAAAATAGCGAATAGATAGCCGCATTTTAAGGTGATCCGAAGCGATTGCAAATTTTTATATGAATTTATGCAAAGCTGAAATCAAATGCATTTAGATGATAAAAATAGAGTAAAAAATCTACTTCTGTGTTTAAAATCAGATTATTATTTAGTTTAGATGAAAAAATAAGTAACAAGACCAAAACTATACGACAGGAATTCAGGATGAATAAGGGAATTTTGGCATTGGGGGCAATGTTAATTTTTGGGGTAAACACATCATCAAATGCGGCAAAAGTTTGGCGTGGTGATATTGATCTGATCAGTTACCAAAATGAAGCTCAGGCTGAAAAGGATTTTCAACAAGGGAAATGTGATGGCGTGTATATGACTTCTATGCGCGCGCGAACTTACAATAAATTTGCTGGGTCTGTTGATGCGATTGGTGCAGTTCCAACCTACGCAATAGCCCAAAAAGCAATCAGCTTTGCCTTAGATAAACGTAATCAGCGTCGTTTGGTAAGTAGGGTTGGAAATCAGAGCTAAGAAGTTGCAGGTATATCAGAAATTGCTCTGGCATATATATTCGTCCGAGATAAAAAGATCAACACCATTGAGAAAATCAAAGGGAAAAAATTTGCGGTGCTTGGATATGACGAAGCACAAAAAATTGTCGTTCGAAGTCTAGGTGGGCAAGCAGTATTGTCAGATATTTCGGATATCGCAAAGAAATTTAATAGTGGTCAAGCTGACATCATGGCAGCACCAGCCTACGCATATAAGCCTCTAGAGCTATATAAGGGGCTTGGAGAGGATGGAGCAATCATTACCTTTCCAGCTGTAAATATGACAATAGATCTGATTATTCGTCCTGAAAAATTTTCGAGTAATTTTGGACAAAACTCACGAGATTGGTTTCTTGGACGCTTAAAAAGTAATTTTACCTTGATACAACGCATGGAAGCGGATTTACCTGCAAAATACAAAATTAATTTAAGTCAGGAAGATAAAACCCGTTATCAACAAATTCTACGTGAAGCACGAATCAGTTTAACCAAGCGTGATATTTATGATTCAACCATGATGAGTGTTTTAAAACGTGCACGTTGCACGGTTGAACGCACAAACTTTGAATGCAGTCTTGGTGGTGAATAATTTTTTGTTTTTTTAAAGTGTGTTTTTATTTTTTTATAGGGGGAAAAATGAAAAAGGGGCTATTTGCTTTATCAATCTTAACATTGATGGGGTTTGCAACGACTGTTCAAGCAAAACAAAAAGTATGTGTATTTGATTTATTAGGAAAAGCAGGTGAAACATTTGGAGTGACGCAAGAATGGGCTGTCACGGCTAAAAATTGGCAAGCTGAAATTCAATTGATCCCATATCAGGATGAGGCGAAGGCACAAAAAGACTTCGAGTCAGGAATCTGTCATGGTGTGTATATGACCTCTATGCGGGCCCGCAAATACAATCGTTTTGCAGGTTCGATTGATGCGATTGGTGGTGTGACCAGTAATGATGTAGCACAAAAGGCGATTAGTTTTGCTTTAGATAAACGCAATAAGCACCGATTACTGGCAAAAGTTGATGATCAAAACTACGAAGTTGCTGGCATTTTACAATTTGGTTTGGCTTATGTATTTGTACAAGATAAAAATTTAAATACGATCGAAAAAGCCAAAGGAAAAAAGTTTGCCTATCTTCACTACGATATAACTCAAAAAGCAGTAGTAGATAGTTTACAAATGATTTCAGTACCTTCAGAAATCTCTGATTTTGTAAAAAATTCAATAGCAAGCAGGTCGATGTAATTGCTGCACCTGCGTACGCCTATAAGCCACTCGAGATTGAAAAAGGGATTGCAAAGTCGGGTGTCATGTTTACCTTCCCAGTTGTAAATATCACAGGAGATTTAATTATTCGTCCTGAAAAGTTTCCTGTTAATTTTGGATTAAAGTCACGGGAATGGTTTGTTAAGCAGCTACCGAAAAACTTTACGATGGTTAAACGCCTAGAAGACTCTATACCCGCGAAATATAAATTGAGCTTAGGCAAAAAAATGAGGTTCGCTATCAACGAATACTAAGAGACGAACGTATTAATCTGACGAAACAAGGTGTATACGATCCGATTATGATGAGTGTTCTAAAAAGAGCACGTTGTACTGTAGAACCCACAAACTTTGAATGCTCCTTAGGTGGTGAATAGTAAATATCCTGATCCTAATTCTGAATTAGTCCAAATATTTCAATCAAATGCTTTGCTATGAGACATCGTCAATTGACTCTTTAGAAAGTGTGATCAGGATAGTTAAATATCTGAAAAACCCGACATATGTAGACAAAAGGACTAGGCTTTTAAATAAAACCTGACTATATTTGTCCTTAGCTGGTGGAAAAATATGCAAAAACAGCAATTAAGGGAAAACAAGATGAAAAAAGGACTTTGGGCACTGAGCGCTGCAACGCTTTTTGCCATGACCACTTCTGTGCAGGCAAAACAAGAAATTTGTGTATTCGATTTGTTAGGCAAGGCTGGGGAGTCTTATAAACTGATTGAAGAGTGGAAGCTTGCATCAAAAACTTGGCAGGGTGACGTTGAGTTAATTGCTTATCAAGATGAACAAAAAGCTGAACAAGACTTTGATGCTGGTAAGTGTGATGGGGTATACATGACCTCAATGCGTGCGCGTAAATATAACAAATTCGCTGGTTCGATTGATGCTGTGGGTGCAGTAACGAGTAATACAATTGCGCAAAAAGCAATTAGTTATGTGCTCGACAAACGTAATAAAAGCCGTCTGACTGCAACCGTCAATGGAGAAAAATACGAAGTTGCGGGAATCATTGAAGTCGGTCTTGCCTATATTTTTGTGCGGGATAAACGAATTGATACGATAGAAAAAGCGAAAGGAAAAAAATTCGCTTATTTGCATTACGATCAGGCACAAAAAACAATTGTTGAAAGCTTAGATCTGATTGCTGTGCCATCCGATATTTCTGATTTTGTGAAAAAATTTAACAGCGGTCAGGTCGATGTAATTGCTGCACCAGCATATGCCTATAAACCGTTAGAAATTAGCAAAGGATTGGCAAATGGTGCTTTGTTTAATTTCCCTGTTGTGAATATCACAGGTGATCTGATTATTCGTCCAGGTAAATTTCCTGCAAATTTTGGTACTCAATCGAGACAATGGTTCATCAATAAACTTCCAAGTAACTTTGCCATGGTGCAACGTTTAGAATCAGGCATGAATGCCCGAAAAATTAACCTATCGAATGAAGACAAAGTACGCTATCAAAAAATGTTACGAGAAGGGCGTATGAATCTAACAAAACAAGGCGTTTACGATGCTACTATGATGAACGTACTCAAACGTGCACGTTGTACTGTTGAACGTACAAACTTTGAATGTACATTGAGTGGAGAATAGAAGTTTTACGTTATTTCAAATCGTGAACCTTAGCGTACAACTTTTGACTTATCACAAAAATGTCTAATAAAAGAAGTGGATGATATAAAAAAGGACAAATATTAAACAATCCTGACATAAAAATAGAGTACAAGCTCTATTTTTTTTCAGAAAACATGATTAATATTTGCTTCGAACAAGGAGACAAACATAAAGTTTGTGAAAGGATGAAAAATATGAAAAAAATTGCATTAGCTATTGCAGCAACTGCGATGATGGGCATGTCAGCATCTGCTCAAGCAAAAATCGATGTGTGTGTATTCGACTTATTAGGGAAGTCAGGTGAATCATACAAAATGATGCAAGACTGGGCACTTGCTGCAAAAGGTTGGGGTGCTGACGTTAACCTTCTAGCAATCACTGATGAGCAAGTTGCTGACAATAATTTCAAGGCTGGTAAATGTGCTGCTGTAGCAATGACAGCAATGCGTGCTCGCCCATACAACAAATTCGCGGGTTCTATCGATTCTTTAGGTGGTGCGCCGAGCAATGAAATTGCTCAACGTGCGATTACTTACGTTCTAGATGCTCGTAATGCTGCGAAGATGACGACTAATCTTGGTGGTAACAAATATGAAGTAGCGGGTATCTCTCCATTGGGTGCTGCGTATATCTTCGTACGTGACAAGAACATTAACTCAATTGAAAAAGCTGCTGGTAAGAAATTCGCTGTATTGGGTTACGATGATGCTCAAAAAATCATGGTACAACGCGTAGGCGCTCAAGCAGTTCTTTCTGACGTTTCTAACTTCGCTGCTAAATTTAACAATGGTCAAGTTGATATGGTAGGTGCGCCTGCTTATGCATACAAACCATTAGAATTGAGCAAGGGTTTAGGTACTAATGGTGGTATCTTCAACTTCCCAGTTTTACAAGTAACTGCGGATCTTGTTATTCGTCCAGAAAAATTCCCTGCTGGTTTTGGTCAAAAATCTCGTGATTACTTTGTGAAGCAACTTCCAAAAGCATTCGCAATGATCAAACGTTACGAAGCTGAAATTCCAGCGAAGTACAAAATGAACTTAAGCGCAGAAGATACATTGAAGTATCAAAAATTATTACGTGATGGTCGTATGGATTTGACTAAGCGTGGTATTTACGATGCAGGTATGATGTCTGTATTGAAAAAATCTCGTTGTTCAGTGAACAAATCAAACTTTGAATGTGCATTACCTGGTGAATAATCAGTAATTGCCAAAAATGACACTTAAAGCCTAGATTTATCTAGGCTTTTTGTTTTTTTGTGATCGTCATTTAAGTCATAGCCTTTACTTTAAAATCTCGTAATCATAATGAGATAAAAATCAAATGAAATCGTGAAGATTAAAATATATTTTGATCAGGAAGATTTACGATTGATGATGAGGGATTTCGTTTATATACCATTAGGGAATTAAACGTGGTTCTACGATTTTGGGTGTGATGTCACAACAATCACCAAAATGCAAAGGAAAAAAGAACATGCAATGGTTTAAAACATTAATGCTTGCAACAGGTGTTGCAGTCGTATCCGCAGGCGCTCAAGCAAAGCAAACAATCTGTGTATTTGATATTGTTGGTAAAAGTGGCGATGTTTACGCACTTATGAAAGATTATCAGCTCGCTGCAAAGACTTGGGGCGCTGATATCGAATTGAAAGTTGGCACCAATGAGGCTGTAATTGCTGAAGACTTTAAAGCTGGAAAATGTGATGGTGTGAGTATCACAGGAATGCGTGGTCGCCAATTCAATAAATTTACAGGTTCTCTCGATGCAATTGGCGCAATCACTGACTTAAAACTTGCAGTTAAAGTGATGCAAGGTCTTGCTAGCCCAGTGTTCGGAAAATCGATGGTCAATGGCAAATATGAAGTTGTCGGTGTGATCCCAGTCGGTGATGCTTATTTACTTGTTAATGATCGTAATATCAATACGGTGGCAAAAGCTGCAGGTAAGAAAATTGCGGTATTAGACTATGATGAAGCACAAAAAATTATGGCTTCACAAGTCGGAGCGCAGGCTGTAAGTTCAGATATTACAAACTTTGGTGCAAAATTTAATAATGGTCAGGTTGATATTATTGGTGCGCCAGCAGCTGCATTTAAACCTTTGGAATTGCATAAAGGTTTGGGTACAAAAGGCGCAATTGTGAATTATCCGATCTTACAAGTGACAGGTAATTTGATTATTCATCCAGATAAATTCCCAGCAGGATTTGGTCAAAAGTCACGCGAGTGGGTTAAAAGCCAACTACCACGTGCATTTGGTATCCTTGGTAAAATGAAGGCGGATATTCCGCAAAAATATTGGATGGAAGTTCCTGAGTCTGATAAGCCAGGCTATCAAAAACTTATGCGTGAATCACGTATTAACCTGACAGCAAAAGGGATTTACGATAAACGCATGATGAAGCTTTTGTGGCAATTCCGTTGTAAAGAAAATCCAAAGAATTTTGAATGTGGCTTACAAGACGAAAACTACAAATAATCTTGTAAAAGTATTTTGAATAGCCCTTTAAAACTTCAAATACAGACCCGATATTGAGTATGCTATACTGAATATCGGGTCTTTTATGTATGAAAGACAAAGAAAAGTCGAGGAATATCCATCATGAACGCACAAGCTCTTGAATTGTCAGATAATGCTGCCAAAAAAGTTCGCCAATTACGCGAAAGTGAAGGGAATAATGATCTTATGTTACGTGTCTATGTAACAGGTGGAGGTTGTTCTGGCTTTTCTTATGGCTTTAACTTTGCAGAAAGTGCCAATGAAGACGATGCTGAATTTACCAATGGTGATGTTAAAATGTTGGTTGACTCATTAAGTTATCAATATTTAGTCGGTTCAGTCGTTGATTATCTAGAAGGTTTGGAAGGTTCACGTTTTGTTGTACAAAACCCAAATGCAACAACGACGTGTGGTTGTGGATCTTCTTTCTCGATTTAAGTTTAAAAAAAATATAAAAAAGCTTCTCGATACGAGAAGCTTTTTGCTATTTACACCGCAGTAATTGTCCCCAAGATACGATTTCCTGATGCACCCGTGACAGCTGGTAAATTACCACTGAGTTGCTTCATAAAACGCATCGCTAACCAAGCAAAAGCTGTGGCTTCAACCCACGTTGGAGCAAGACCCAGCGCATCTGTAGTTTGCACAGACCAATTATGCTTGCGCAAACGCCAGCGTAGTTGTTCAAGTAAATATGAATTATATGCACCACCACCACAAACATAAATTTCACCTGTCGGCATAGCATCTTTACTGCGATAAATTGCTTTCTTAATTGCACGAGTTGTCAGTTTCATTAAGGTTGCTTGAACATTCTCTGGCGTATCTTCAAGTTCATCGTACTCTAAATCACTTCGCCAATCGCTAAGCTGCTCATCCAACCATTCTAAATTAAAGTCTTCACGACCCGTACTCTTCGGAGGTTCTTTTGCAAAAAATTCGTGTGTTTGTAAACGATCTAGCAATGAGCGAATGGGATTGCCGTATGCAGCCCAGTCACCATTCTCGTCATATGGATGACCTGTATGACGATGACACCATGCATCCATCAAAATATTGGCTGGACCTGTATCAAATCCATATACGCCGTCCGCATTGTTTGCAGGTAGCATACTGACATTTGCAATTCCGCCCAAATTTAAGATGACGCGATGAATACTGTCATGCTGAAATAAGGCCTGATGAAAAGCAGGAACTAAAGGTGCGCCCTGACCACCAGCAGCCATATCCCGACGTCTAAAATCAGAAATAACAGGGATTTGAGTGATTTCAGTAATAATATTGGGATCACCAATTTGCAAGGTAAACCCATGTTCAGGACGATGACGAATGGTCTGCCCATGTGAGCCAATGGCTTTAATTTGATTTCGGTCTAAATTATTTTGTTTGATCAGTTCATTGATACCATATCCAATCATCTGTGCCAGAGCCACATCAGCTTTGCCCATACGATCGATTTCGTTATCATCAGGCAAAGTGAGCGCCATCAATTCATCACGTAATTCTGGATCAAACGGAACAGTCAGGGTTGCGTGCAAAGTTAAAGGATTAAAAGAAGCTGCAACAATATCAACACCATCCATGCTTGTGCCAGTCATTACACCAATATAGATTGCGCTCATATACAACTTCCCCTGCAAGACGCTGAAAAAATGTTAGTATATCGCACAAATTGAATAACTGATGTGTTTAGGTTTTGTGATGTCAAATTTCTTGCCCGCCGAAGAACAGCTTGCTCTCATCCAACGAGGCACGCACGAGATTATTTCTGAAGAAGATTTATTGAAAAAACTCAAAGAGAATCGTCCACTACGTGTAAAAGCAGGCTTTGACCCTACGGCTCCTGATTTACATTTAGGACATACTGTTCTCATCAATAAGTTAAAAACCTTCCAAGACTTAGGGCATGAAGTCACATTCTTAATCGGTGACTATACTGCGATGATTGGTGACCCAACGGGTAAAAGTGCAACACGTCCGCCGTTGTCAAAAGAACAAGTCCTTGCCAATGCAAAAACATACCAAGAACAAGTCTTTAAGATCTTAGATCCAAATAAAACCAAAGTCCGTTTTAACTCAGAATGGTTCAATCAGAAGTCTGCAGCTGATTTGATCCAATTGGCGAGCCAACAAACCGTATCACGTATGTTAGAACGTGATGACTTTACTAAGCGCTATAACAATCATCAGCCAATTGCCATTCATGAGTTCTTATATCCATTAGTACAAGGCTATGACTCAATTGCACTTGAAGCAGACGTTGAGTTAGGTGGTACAGACCAGACCTTTAACTTATTAATGGGGCGTACCTTGCAAGGTCGTTATGGTCAAGAATCACAAGTGTGTATTACAGTACCTATTCTTGAAGGTTTAGATGGCGTAAATAAGATGTCTAAATCTTTAGGCAACTACATTGGCGTGTTCGACACACCAGGTGCAATGTATCAAAAAATCTTGTCGATGCCAGATAGTTTAATTGAACGTTACTTTGATCTACTTAGCTTTAAGTCATTAGATGAAATTAAAGTTCTACTTGAGGAAATGGCTGCAGGTCGTAATCCACAAGAAATCAAACGCATCTTAGCACTTGAGCTTGTTGAACGTTTCCATGATGCAGAAGCAGCAGAAAATGCACATAAGAGTGCAGGGAATCGAATCACTGAAGGTGAAGTTCCTGAAGATACACCCGAAGTAACTATTTCTCGTTCTGAATTTGGTGGTGAATTATTTATTGCAACTATTTTACGTGTGGCGGGTCTAAATCCGAATGCAGCATCAGCTAAAGATGCCGTTGGACGTGGTGCAGTTAAAGTTGATTGGAATGTTGTGGATATGAGTTTCTCTGTAAAAGAGAATGGAACTCATATTATCCAGTCTGGTAAAAAAGCCATTGCCCGTGTGACGTTTACTGACTAATACAGCAATTAAAAAACAAAAAGCAGGCCATGAGCCTGCTTTTTGTACATAAATAGATGATAAAAACAACGAAAACATCAGATTTGTAGAAAAAAGAAACATGCAAAAGAAAATAATAAAAAACAGGGTTGCAAGCGATTAGAAATGCTGTAGAATGCACATCCATCGGCGGTGATGCGGATAAAAACTTGTTGAGAAACAAGGATTTGGCTGAAGTAGTTAGATTCTTGGGTTGGTTGATAAGTTTTAAAAATATCTAAATTACCTGTTGACTTTAAAGAAATTTAGAGTAATATAGCCGACCTAGCTTGATGATGACGAATCATCGAGAAGATCATTAAGAGAATAG
>Ga0209426_1000599_pt1 | contig 33146 bp, 27 predicted proteins | sample Deesub1362B_J571_FD_187697 | JGI IMG/M metagenome (GOLD analysis project Ga0209426, IMG submission 187697) | Deep oceanic, basalt-hosted subsurface ecosystem from Juan de Fuca Ridge flank, Pacific Ocean, CORK Borehole 1362B_J2.571 (SPAdes)... ...
ACTCCTGAAGATGCCTTCTGGAGCAGGTTGCCGGTAGAGGTGAGGGTGGGTGTTGCTTCAAAGCTTTTCGATGAGGTGTTGGGGGAATGAGTAGGGTTTATAAGGTCAAAAATTTCAGGACTATACAGGTCTCTTTATGAATTAAACAGGGGTGGTACTCTGCTCAAGATCTTGCACGTATCTGACATACATCTTGACGCGCCCTTCAAATTTCTTGGTTCGAAAGGGAGTGAGAGGAGGCTTGAGCTCAAAGAGGCTTTTGAGGAACTTTTGAAAAATACTGAAGAGTTTGATGTAGAAGTTGTACTTATTGCTGGAGATCTATATGAGGCAAAATACGCTACAAGAGATCTCGGCAACTTCATAAAAAGGTGCTTTGAACGTCTACACATTCCAATTATTGTCGCTCCCGGAAATCATGATCCTTACACCAAGAACTCCTTATACTCATTAATGAAGTGGCCCAAAAACGTCCATATATTTTCCAAAAACTTTTTTGAGAAGTTGGAAATTAACGACGAATTTGCAGTGTATGGTATTGCAAATATAATGTATAATAATACGACAAACTACTTATCTTCTTTTAAAGTCGAAAGTGACCTACCTGCTGTAGGACTCATGCACGGTTCGTATCTTCCTTACTCAGCATTGCTTTCAGAGTCTAACGAGGCATGTTTGCCATTTACAGAGATAGATTTGAGAAACTCAAATCTGGACTATTTGGCACTTGGCCACTATCACAAGTATGTAGAGATAAAAATTGATGGAGATGTCAGAGCTGTTTACCCGGGAACACTGGAACCTCTGAATTTCGATGAGATTGGCGAGAGAAATGCTGTCATTGTCAAAATTTCTAAAGGTGGTGGTATAAAATTGAAGAAGATTCCCACTGGAATCAGAAAGTACGAGATTCTGGAGATTGACTGCTCTTCAGCCACATGTTCTGCAGACATAATTTCTCAAGTAAAAAATAGTGATATTGACAGACGTAATATAGTGAAAGTTGTGCTTACCGGAGAGCTCAGCCCTTCAGTAGAGTTACGACTGGAAGAAATTGAGATAGCTGCAAGAAACCAATTTTATCATGCCATCGTTGAGAACAGGACTCATCCCTCTTACGACATTGAATCTATCTCACGAGAGCATACTTTAAGGGGAGAATTCGTAAGAAGGATGCTGCAAAAAATCGAACAGAATCCTGATAAAGAAGAAGTTTTGAGAAAAGCCCTTTATTTTGGATTAGAGGCATTCGATATCGATGAAAAAGAGGTGTCCGCTCTATGATTATAGAAAAAATACATGTGTGGTCACATGGTAAACTCAGCGATTTGGAACTGGATTTATCTCCATCTCTAAATGTCATTTATGGTGAAAACGAGGCTGGCAAATCAACATTACAAAATTTCATAGTGGCGATGCTCTATGGTCCTTTTAGACACGACTTAAAGCAGAAAAGATATGAGAACGAGGTTTTTCTCAAAAAACCGTGGAATGGTGGAAGATGGGGAGGGACAATCCGCTTCAGGTTGAATAATGGCAAGATTTATGAAGTTGTGCGAGATTTTGATAAAAAAGCAGTCAATATTTATGACGAATTTGGAAATGATATCACTAATGGATTTGGTCGAATGAAAAATGGAGACTCCAACTTTGCAGAAGAACTTTTGGGAGTAGATAAGAGTATCTTTAAGGATACTGTTTTCATCTCCCAAAACATGGTTGACTCCCTATCCAACAGGGAAAGCCTCAGAGATAGAATACAGGCTATCGTGAGTACAGGTTCTGAGGATATATCGTCTAAATTTGCAGTAGAGAAGCTTGAAGATGCTTTGAATAAAATAGGTACACCTTACGCTCTATCAAAACCGCTTGGATCATATATTAACAAACTTAACGAGCTTGAGGATGAATTAGAGAAATCCAAAAACACATTCAGAAAAATTTTGGAGAAACTGGAAGAGTTGCAAAGTTTAAGATTGAAGCTAACTGAACTAACTGAAGTAGAGAGAAATTTAGAATATGCGGAACTGATTGTTAGTAAGAATGAATTAGAGGAGAAAATCAAAGCAATTGAAGAAACCCAGAAAAAAATTGATGAGCTCATGGAAATCATACGCGAAAAGGAGATTATGGAGATAGATGAAGAAGATTTTCAGACTGCTGTCGCTTTAAACACAAAACGAGCTGAACTATCTGAACAGTTGAGGAAGCTTAAAGCGAAATTAAGTGAGCATCAAGAGGAGATGAGGAAAATAGAGAGTTCCTTACCGGCATATGCCGACAAAGTTAGCGAATTTATTGAAAAGCTGGAGGAAACATACAAAAAGTTACAAATCGAAAAGAGCTCACTTGAATCGGTTGAAGATCAGTTAGAGACACTATTAAAAGATAAAGAGGACGCATCTAAAACTCTTTCCGAACTATCAAAATTTGAAACGGTAAGTGAGGAGAAACTGAATGAACTATTGGAGAGTGAAACTAGAAAACAGTACTATGAAGAATGGGTACAGGCTAAAAAAGAGAAAATTGAGGCAAACAAGTTGCAAATTGAATTACTAGAGAAAAGTAGACGCTTAAAGAGGAGAAATTCAATTGTGCTTTCAGTTTTGGGTATCTTAATAGGGATCTCCCCAGTATTTGGAGCACCGACAATAACGGCTTTGATAGGCGGATTACTCATAATTGTTTCTCTGCTACATCTCAAAAGTGCACCGAAAATTGAAGAAATTGATAATCTTAGGAATGAGATAAATAATCTACAAAAAGAATTAGAATCCAAGAGTTTTCAAGATAAATCTAAAGAACTGCTCCAGAAATTTGGTGTGACAAACAAAAACGAATTTTTAGAAAAATACAGGAAGTTCAAGTCGGCATCTGAAAAACTCGACTCAATAAACCAGGATGTAAAGAGATTACAAAAAAGACGGGACGAAACTATGACCAAAATCATGTCGTACATCGAAACTGTAAAAGGTATTTTCTCCAAAATCGGGTTTGAAGTTGATGATTCGGGGGAGGACGAATCGAAGATGGATGAGAGAATTGAAAGAATCACGTCCTTAATAGATATGACGATCAAAGATCTAAAATCTGTTTTGGAAGTCAAAAAATCCCTCGAAAGTATAAGAAGTCAAATCGCAAGATTAGTGGAAGAGACTGAGAGTATTAAACGCAATTTAAGAGAAATTGAAAACGAATTGTCAAGAATACTCAACGAGTATTCTGTAGCATCTTTTGAAGATCTAAAGAGGGCGTATGACGAATACGTCAAAGCTCGCAACGAGATCTCAGAATTAAACAAGCTGAAAACTAAGAAATCTACTCTTCTTGGAGATAAAAGCCTTGAAGACTATAAGAATGAGCTGGAAGAGCTCAAACAGGAGATTGAGCGTGCTAAAGGAGAGAGCACTTATGTTGGGTTAAGCAACGAAGAAATTAAAGCGAATCTCAAAGAGGTAAGGGAGAGAATAATTCAATTAAGAGAGCAGATTAAGGTAAACGAAGGAAGGATAGAAATCCTCGAGAAGAGTTACAAACCTATTCAAGAAATCGAAGAAGAAATTGCAGAGGTAAAAGAGAAAGTAAACGAGTTAAAAATGTATAGGGAGGCCTTAGAAATTGCCAAAGAAACATTAATTGAGGCTGAAAGAGATTTTACAAAGGACTTTGTTAGGGTTTTGAACGAAAAAATTTCTCCAGTAGTAAAGATAATTACAGCCAAGTATACTGATGTACGCGTTGACGATGATTTAAACGTAAATGTTAGGGATCCAGAATACAAGAGATTTGCAAAGTGCGAATGTCTTAGCAGAGGTGCAATTGATCAGATCTATTTCATACTCAAAGTTGCCATTGCAGAAATGCTAACAAAAGATTACGAAACACTCCCCTTGATACTTGATGATGTGTTTGCAAATTACGATTCTCAACGGCTTGAAAATGCTCTCAATTTCCTCGTAGAACTGGCGAAGAAGTATCAAATCATTTTCTTCACGTGTCACAAGGAACAGGCTGATAAGTTGGGAGAGATAGTGACGAACAAGGGTTTTGGAATATCAAGTAGCGAAATTGGTGAGTTTAGCGTTTTGAAGGCATACATTAAGTATGAGTTTTGATAGAGCCATGAAAGCCTACATCACACTCCTCGGCCGCTCCGCATGGGCGGTTCTCAACACCTACTATGCAGTTCTGGTTGAGAAGAGCTATTTCCCTGATGCAATTCACATATTCGCCGAAGAGTCCTATTCTGGAGATCTGGAAAAAATTATTGAGGGGATGCGAGTCCTGAGCGAGGAATTTGGATTCAAACCAGAAATCAGCTCGACCATTATCAAGGACAACGACTTCATTACAGCAGTAAAGAAAATCGGAGAACTCGTTAAAGAGCTGAAAGAGCAGGAATGCAACGTGGCAATAGACATAACCCCTGGAAGAAAACCTCTCGTCTCTGCAGCCCTCATACCTGCAGTAAAGCTCAGGCTGGAGCATGTGTTCTATCTTGCAGTGAAAGAGCTTGAAGCCAGGCCCTACATGATGATCCCCTTAGCCAATCAGCAGCTCAGAGATTTTATGGAAGAGGCTGGGAGGGCTGGAAATGAATGAAGCAGTGCTTTCAACTGAAGAGGTCCAGATTCTGCTGAATCTGCTTGAAAACATAACCATAATGTACCCCCTCTACAAACATTTCGACATAATCAGAGCAGAGCAAGAAGAGGAAGGCTACAGGCTAAAAATCATGCAGGGAGAGGTTGATTTCGATGAGCAGAAATTCCATGAAGAGCTGCCCTCCTACAGTGACTTTCTGCAATGCCTTCTTGCAGCTGGGGTGATTGGATATGCGAATCAAGAAGTTTTTGGGGAGAAAATGAAAGCTTACAGGAAACTCAGCAAACCTATTTTCCTCTCCCCAGACACCAACGTTCTTTACCACCGCTTCCTCACCAATACTGCAATCGATCTGAGAGAGGCTCTCCTCGTCAATGTTGTGAGAGATGAGATCGAAGCCTCCCTGAATTTCAAGTACTCTCCCAGCCAAATAGCCGAACTGAAAAAAGATGCCAAATACCAGTCATTCCTGCTCGATGAGTTCATCAACAGGAGAATGAAGAGGTCGAGACTCGCCTGCATTGCCCTGACAGAATACAGAGAGCTCAGAAGGTACGCTGTGGAGATAGAGGGTGTTGAACCCTCCACGAACGATAAAGAGCAGAATGATTTAACGATCGTCAAAACCCTCAGAAGGTTCGAAAGAGAAAGAGCGGCTTTACCAGTAATGCTCACAGCCGACAGACAGATGGCAGACTTGTGTGAGGCTGAGGGGATAGAATACTTCCACTTCTCCATCCCACATGCCGTGAAGGCTGATTTCTGCTCTCACTCGTCAATGCTAAGGCTGATCTACAATCTCGCAATGGTATTCGGCGTAATAAGGCTGAACAGCGTTGTTGTATTTGGTGAATTCAAGGGAAAGAAAAAGATTGAAGAGCTGAAACTGAGATTTCTGGATGACAGTCTGTGGGAGAAGTTTGAGAAGCATTTACGGATCTGCAGGAGGCTGATGAAGCTTGGAATCCAGTCGTAGAATAAGGGCCGTAATCTTCGATCTGGATAACACTCTTGTCGATTTTGTTGAAGCCAAAATAAAAGCATGCAGGGCAGTGATTAACAGAATAGGCTGTGGAGATGCAAACGAACTCTTAAACTATTTCCTCAGGTGGAGACACGGCTTTGAGAGCCACGAGAACATTGCCGACTACTTGAAAGATAAGGGTGTTTACAGCGATGAACTTTACAAAGAATGCTGTGAAATTTACGATAATGTTAAGCTGGAAAACATAACACTGTATCCAGGGATCAAAAATGTTCTCAGCAATTTAAAGCAAAGAGGGATAAAGCTGGCAGTCGTAACGGATGCTGAGAACGGTCATGCTATCTCGAGACTACAAAAAACCGATCTACTGAAGTACTTTGACGTTATAGTCTCCGCTGACGTGACGGGGAAAAGAAAACCCGAGCCTGACTCCTTACTTTTAGCCCTCAAAAAGCTTGGAGTAGAGGCTGAAGAAGCTGCTATTGTTGGAGATAGCCTTCGCAGAGACATTGAGGCCGGAAAAAAGCTTGGAATGCTAACCGTGTATGCTGCATACGGAGACAGGAACTTCTTTGAAAGTAGAAAAGGGGAAGCTGATTTTGTGGCGAGAAAGCCTGAGGATATTCTTGGGATTCTGTACTAATTTTGTGGTTCCTTTTCAGATTAATACACCTCCACAAGCCTCCCAAACGAGCTTGTGGAGGTGGTTGAATGAGAAAAGGTGTCTGGTTTGAGATTGTGCTGGACAGAGTGGGTCTGGCGGAGAAGGTCGTTGAAAGGCTCGTCGAGGAGAGGCTGAAAAATGGACTGTACACAGAAACAACAGGAACAATCCCTGTGAGCTTTAGCACGGTTGTCAGTGAAAACGACACTTCAGCGATTCTGCTCTGCTTTACAGAGAACAACGCTGTTCTGGCTGAGAAAGCCATTAGGGAGCTACATGAAACACTTCGAAAAGAAATTGATGAGCTTGTCAAACTGAAGACAAGGTTGCAGGTTCTCAAGCCTGAGAGAGACGTGTTCGAGAAAAACGGCATAGAGGTGGTAGCTTGATGGAGGAACTCTATAAAGCTGCTGGCATCGTAAAGAAGAGAGTGCTTTCAAGTGGTGTCAGAATCATAGACGATGCCCTCGAAGTTCGCAGGATTCAGAAAATGACGGTTGAGGGATGGAAAACATCCCACTTCTCCCTTCTTTTATCCTTAGATCCGCATGTATGGGTTCAGACTAATGGAAGAATTTACGCCTGGTGGTACGATGACGAGCTAATCCTGCATTTTGATGGGGAGGAGATGGAGACTGTTAGAGACGTCCACAGCTATCTGATGGAGTGGTGATTGCAATGTCCTCAGAATTCAAAAGAGCAGATAAGCTGCCAGACGGCAGTAGTAGCAGTAGTAACAGCAACAAAAACAAAGTTTACGTTAAAAAGTTCACGAACGCCGACAGGAGATACAGAATGCTCGTCATGAAAGTTGAGAACGGATTCAGCGTTCTCAGCCTAAGCTCCTCTTCTGGCTCTGCAAAACAGTACGCTGTTCGGTGGAGTGGCTACAAGTGGGTCTGCACCTGCCCTGATTATGCGAAGAGAGGAGACGATCTCAGCTACACATGCAAGCACATTGAGGCTGCATTTCTCGCAGCAACGAAGATTGTGAATGGTAATACGGTTGCAGAGGTTGAGGTAAATGGCAGAACGATAAGAGATAAGTCCAAACATCAATCTTAAATATTTTTCAGCCAAAGGGATTTGATAAAAATGTCCTCAACAGGTATTTTGGTAGGTATGAGGGAGATTTTGAATCGCTCGCTGGATCTGAAGGCGGAAGAGACAGAATAAGGGAAACAAGCTGTAGCAACTTCAAGAAGGTGAGAATCGGAGAGATAGTTCCCTGCATTGAGAACTGCAGAAGTTCACCCAAGAAGACATTCTAATCTTCGATCCAATTAGGTTTGAGAAACTCAGAAATATGCTCGAACTCCCCGATATCGACTATAGCAAGGAGAAACAAAAGGTGGATTGGTATTTTCTATCTTCATAATTTTTTTATATATGGGTCATCCCTTTAAACTATGGGGGCTCGAAAATTACAACGTCAACATTATCATCTCCTACCCTTATTTCGTATTTAAAGCCTCCTGAACTGAGGGAATAAGCGTTTACTGACTGGTGAGATGTGACAAAAGTTGCGTTCTTAAGGTAGTTTTTATCTCCAAACATCAGTTCTTCTAAGTACTGTGAACTAACTTCAGTAAAAGCGTCAGTAAGTTCTTTGGCAATATTGTATATCGTATCTACCTCTTGATTGTCAACCATTAGTTCCTCTGGGGCAAGTATGATGAGATAATCTTTTGCACGACTAATTGCTACATTCAATATATTCTGGTTGTTTATATGTGCTGACGAATTCGGATTTCTTGATGGAGGGTTGAAGATTGTAATAATGACATTGTTTTCATCACCTTGAAATCCATGTACAGTTCCAACATCAATTAAATGGGAATATTTTGATAATCCAACGATCCTGCTCACGATGTCAGCCTGTCCTCGGTATGGGGCGAGGATTCCTATAGGCTTTCTAATGTATACGTCTTCATAATTATCAAATCTTGCATCTTCAAAGTTTCTAGCAAGTCTAAAAGCTAGCTCAACTGCCAAAATAGCCGAATACGGGTGATATGAACTACCCTCACCTCCACGGAACTTATGTATCTTGGTAAGTTTATCGTCCCCAAGTTTGAATTTTACCAATGTTACGGGCTTAAACTCAAACTCATCTATTTTGAGATTGAAAGTTGGCTTTTCACCTCTTTTATGCTCCAACATTCCAGAATATTTGTACTTGCTGAAAAGTTCTCCTATCGGTACAATGCTCCTGTATTGAATCCTTAGTCTTCTCACCTTGAAATTAAATTCTTTTTCAGAATTTTCACAGCCGGTATCCGGATGTTTAGTCTCTGGTTTTACAAAATCAGTAAGTCCGATAATCTCGTATATGTTGTATTTCCACTCATCTGTCCTCCCTACTGGCTGAATTTGAAATGGATCTCCGGCAAATATAAATTTTGGATTTCCACGCAAACATAGTATGGTGTAAATAGCATAACTTGCTGGAACCATTGAAGCTTCATCGACCACAACATAATCCCAATCCAACTCTTTCAGCATCCCCTGATTGCATGTTGCATATGGTAGTCTAACAACCGTGGAGGTAACAATTAGTGGTGATGCAGGGTTATAAACAAAATCAGTTCTGACTAGTCCATAATCTTGTATCTTCCTGTCTGCTGAGCTACCATACCTACAAACCCAATCTTTCATGTTTCTACGAAACTCACTATTTATAAATTTGACAATTTTAGGATCTGAAATACCGACTTTATGTGGGTTAATTGTCCCATCTACCATATCTACAATCTTTCTAACAATAACATCGGCTGCTTTGTTTGTAGGTGTTAAAATTAGTATTTTCGGTGTTCTCTCTTTGAAAACAGTTTCAAGTATTAGTTTAGCCAATTCAGTAGTTTTTCCTGTACCAGGTGGACCAAATATGAACTCGATGTTTTTATTGTATAGTTCGCAAAGTAGACACTCATCATCTGTATATTTCAACTCCCTCTCAAAATACTTCTTTAACTCTTCTAAGAGGAAGTTTAGGTTCTTTACTGAAAGTTTAGCTTCAATAATCGTACTAAGATCTGACGGTATGGAGTCTTTGCTCAGAATTTTTACAATCAGCTTATCGTCTTTAACATGGGTCACATCAACAGTAAGATCAAGTTGTCCTTCTCTACTGTATAAAGACAGTGGAAGCCCCGTTAAATCCTCTATGTAAGGGGGTATAGGAAATGAGGGGTATTTTAGTATCAGCGAGTTTTCGGAGTATCTTTCGATTTTTTTAAAGTATATGTCAAACTCAGGATTTCCTACCCACTCAAGTTCCCTTTCGGCAAGTTCTAAATCATTTAGCGTCTTAAACCATCTGAAAGTAAATTTCTGTAGCGCGTCTAAAATTTCGTAAAGTTCGTTAACTTCCTGAATTTTCTCATTTCTTTTTACAAAACTGTCTGGTGTTTCAATCAGCCGTCTTTTCGTAGTTTTATTGGTTCTCGGAGCACTTGTTGGGGATCCTCTATCTGAAAGATCTGTATCTTCTGTAACTTTTGAAGTTTGCATCAATTTCTTGTTAGATTGTTTTTTAGTAGTATATTGACTGGGCCTCATATTCTCTCTTTCTTGTTCTATTGGCGGTTCTGTGATTGTAGGATGTGCACTATCAAGTTCTTCAAGCTTTTCTGCAGTAATGGATTCATAAGTTTCGCCTTCAAGAGATTCTGTTTGTGCAGATATCGAAAGTATGACCTCCTCTTCCAAATTTTCGCTTCTATCCAACGACGTTTTCTCAACTTCTATTGCTGTCTCCTCACCCATTTTTTGTTCCATTTCTTTCACTTCAAATGCATCGAGTATGGGTTTCAACTCACTATGTGGAAGTTCGTCTATATTCTTGGCTTTCATTATGTTCTCGACATGTTCAAAATTCGTCATTATATTCATTAGGAAATCATCAAGCCCTTTTACCCCTCCAAACAATTTTGAAAATTCTGTCGCAATTTGGTAAATGTCATTATTGCCCTTAGCAACATATAAGCGATTATTGTGCAATATACAATTTTTCTGAGTGACCCTTCTCAATTTTTTCCATTCACCGATAGATAACAAATATTCGACTTTTATGTCATTTGTGACGTAAACTTTAGTTTGTGCAATTTTCTCAAATATACCATTTCTCTTTAGTTCTTCATATGCGGCATACTCTCTCCAGTAAAGGTATCGCATAATATAGGGTACAACTTTTTGGATGAATTGCGTAAGCTCCTCGTCTTTAGAACACCTTGACGGCTCGATCAATGGTTTTTCGTCAACACACTCTGATATGTAGCGAAGCCCACAAGATTCGATAAAGAACCTGATCTTGCTCGGATGATAACCTTTGGGCAACCATAAAAAGCTGATATCTTCATCCTTAAACAGTTCGTAAAGTTCACTATTGTCATTTATAAAGACATTATCCTCGTTAAACCAAAATTCTCCTTTGTCAGTAAAGAAGATGCTCTCCTTTATGAAGTTTCCCCACCAGTCTTCACCTGATATTGGCTCAATCACTTTGTCTGGATCCAAGTTTCGGTTCAGTTCTTCATATATCTTTAGAATTGTACTCTTATCTTCCTCTGATATCCTGCTTTTTTCGGATATAGAACGAAGAACATCTGCATAATCTTCTGGTTTTGGTTTTTCACTAATTCCGAGCTTCTCTACAAAGAATTTTTTAAGCTTTGGGTAGTGTTTCTCTAGATACGCTCTGTTTTTACCGAAAATATTGCTGACATCCATCCAAATAACTTCCTGGCTACTATAGTATTTCTTTTCTGTGCTGGGAACAAAAATCAAAGGAAGCATATCAAATTCTTTCTTAATCCTATTGCCGTTTTCCTCAAAATGATCGTCTAAGAAACGATACAGTTTCTCAAATTTTTCTTTGTTTTCGATCCCTTGCTCGATGAGAGTTTTTAAGTAGTTCAGTACACCGTTTACATTCGCCTCAGAATTGATGCCTATGGCTTTTATGAACTGCTCATTTTCAATATTTACCGCCAAATATGGAACGTTATCACCTAACAACTCCCTAATTTCTGGCTTATCTAAAAACACCTCTGAAGGCTTTACTAATGTGTTTTGGGTTGATGGTATTCTAAGCCGCTCTCTTAGTTCTCTAATAAATGAGGACGGTAATTTTTTGTATCGATCATAACGATAAAACCAGTTATATTCCATCATACAACAATTTGAATACACCTCAGACCAGTTTTTGTCCAATATTGCCAACAAAATATTTGCCTTTTTCAGATCTAACATTTCTAACAGAGTTTCAAATTCTTTTGATAACCTCCAATCCTCAACACTATGTCCCCTAGTAGAGTACTCTCTTTCTTCATAAGTTGGATATTTATCGTAATTCATAATTCGCCCTTTGTAATAGTCTACTTTAGGTACTTCACTCACGCCCAACTTCAGAAAGAATTCCTTCCACTCTTTTATTTTCTCGTTCCTCTTGCCCTCTAATTTTTTAACCTGCTCTTTAATTCTTGCAATCTCTTTTTTGTGTTTCTTCATCCATCTTCTGCTTTTACCTCTTAATCTTCCATTCAGCTCCTCTAGTTTTTTGTCTATTTGTCTTAGTTCCTCATCAAGCTCTAAATAGCAAGGATGTACAAAATTCACTTCTATGCCCTCAAACAGTGCCTCTAAATCATTATCGTTTCTGTATATTTTCGGCAAGTATGTAGTGTTGGGTTTGGCGTACTTTTCACCATCTTTATCGATGCGAATGAGAAGCGACTCCTTAAGTCGTTTCAGAGGATCTTCCTTTGCTTCCCAACTTCTTTTATTTGCATTAAGCCTTTTATCGCTTTCTCTCTCGTATTTATCTATGTTGTCTTTGATATAACGGATGTACCCTACCAAAATCTGCGAAGGCTTCTCTCTCCACTCTCCGTTCTCATAAACAGATAAAATGTGGTTTTCAATGATCTCGTAAGGGTTTGCCTTCTTGATCCCCAATTTATCGAGAAAGACCAAAACTCCGTCTCTGTCTTCTTTTTCGTAATTTGATACGATATCTATAATGTTCTTTTTAATGACTCTGAGTTCATTCTCAAAACCATATACTATCTTGTCTTCCAACGGACGGAATACGGGGCCATCATTTATCGAAGTCAAATCCCCATTCTCCAATTTTATTATGGGCAGGTTCTTTAATTGTTCCAGTTGTTCGTCAGATAACTTTTCCTTGCTGAGATATCTAAATAAATTAGCAAACCAATCATCATCGTGTGTCTTGACCCACTCTACATTTTCCAAGCACCTAATCAAATTATCGAGAGAGAACTCTTTAATTCCCAGCCTACGGAGAACTGATTTCTTAGCTTTTACATTTCTCGATAAATACTCTTTTCCAAGAAGTTTTTGTAAGTCCTCGTTAGACACTATATTTTGTATTTCTGAATTCCCTATCAAAACTTCTGAAGGTCTTTTCCAGTTATTTGCTTCGGTTAAAATGCACTTTTCCTCTTTTAGCCTATCATAAATTTGTTGCACTAATGGTAAAAAGAACTCCTCTTTGACTTCCTCACAGAACAGGTAAGTGTAGAAACTGTACTTGATTTTCTCATCTTTTTTAAATTCCTCTATGGCATCTAACAACACTTCTAAAACCGAATCTCTAAGCCATTTATTCCATTCATTGTCTGCAATTATATCTTCGCGAGTTATTGGCATGAGGAAATCAGCTTGAATAATGAACTTAAACCCATATTTACGAACTGGAAGGAACGCAAAAACAAATTGCTCATCAGAAGTGTTAGGAGATCCATCCTCGTTTAATGGAAATGCAAGAACGATTTCCGTCTCGTCTACATCTCGCCGCCTCTCTTCATCTATGTGCTCTGGTACTTTAAACAATTTTCTGACCACTTTCCAATGGCTTTTACTTTCACCATGAGTGATCTCAACTATACTATCTTTTTCGTTAAATTCCATTTTTCTTATGGTATTTGTAATTCTGTCTTCAATCTCTATTACTTTTAATTTTTTGAGAAATAATAGTAGTGATGGGTGTATCTCTTCAAGGTACTTGCTTATCTCTCTTTTAGCTTCAGAATTAAGGTGTAGGATTATGTTTGTTTGTTTAGGGTCTACAAAATCTGGAACTTCGTCAATCCATTCAGGGTATATCATGGATATGGGCTCCTCTTTGTCGTAATCAAAGCCGAATTGAAAGCCATTTGAGTAAATTTGCACACGGTTGGCAATCATAAAAACGGATTTGAATCCAATACCTTTCTCTCCAATATAGCCTAACGCCTTTGTTTTTGTTGATCCACCTATGTTACAAATTGAATCAACATCTTCTTCACTAAACCCCACTTCGTTGTTTTGGAGTATTAACCGATCTGAATCCACAATGAACTTTAGCTTTGGCCGGATACCTTCTTTATACTTATTATCTTCCGCATTCTGAATCAACTCGAAAATAAAATGAGGTCTTCTCCTATTAATTTCTTTAGCCAGTCTCGCTGCGTTCTCTAACAGTTTCTTTTTGTCATCTAATGCAGCCTTTATATAGTTCAAGGTTTCTAATTGCTTATCACTTAATACGGCCTTTTGATCGTCTGTTAAGTTTAAATCGTCAAGCCCACTTAAAAATCTTTTTTTCTGGATATTTTCTATGACCTGTTTTGGCTCATCTATGTCAGTATTCATAATTCCACGTCCAGTTTAATTGATAAGGTGTTAAACGTAGAGTTCGAAGTGGTAATTCTGATATCTAATTTGGGTACCCAAGTAAGTATACTCATACTTTGTTTTTTGGTAATTCTCTGTAGTATAAATTATTATCGTTATCTTCTCCCGACGCAGCCCGCCAACCCCGATGAGGCGGGCTTCAGAAATGCCCGCTGAGGAGGTTATAAAATGAATGATGTCAGAAAAAACAGGATAAAGCAGGCAATGGAAACCGTCCTGAAAGCCTTCGAATCAAACCCAGAGAAAGTTTCCCTTGCCATTTTCCGTGGAAGCGGAAAGCCATCTGACAGCTGGAGCTTCTTTAACCGTTTGATAATGCTGATGAACGAAACAGCAGACGCAAGAGGGTTCAGGCAATGGGAGAAAGCTGGCAGGAGAGTTAAGAAGGGTGCTAAAGCCTTCTACATCCTTGCCCCTGTAAAAAGAAAAGTTCCCGTGAAAGTGAAGAGAATCGAAACAGTAGAGGATGAGAGCGGAGAGATCGTGGAAGTGGAGGTTGAGGAAACTGTAACAGTGGAAAAGCTCGTCAGCTTCAAACCCATCCCTGTTTTCCGGTATGAAGATACAGAGGGTGAACCAATCCCAGAAGAGAAATTTGACTTTGAAGTCCCATGCGAGTTTCAGGGAATAATCGATGAACTCGGATTGAAAGTTGAAACTGAACCCTTCAGGAGATTCTACGGATGTTACAGCATCCAGAGCAAAACAATAAGACTCGCTTCCCCAGAACTCATCGTCTTCCTGCACGAACTCTGCCATGCAGTCGATGATCACCTTCACGGCGTTCATGGTGGACAGATAGCCATGCAGGAGGTTGTTGCTGAGTTCAGTGCTGCCGTCATAGCCTGTTTGCTGGGATACAGAATCCCGCTGGGTAACGTGAAGGAGTACGTCGGGAGTTACGGATTTACAGAGCTTTTCAAGGCATTTGCGAGGGTTGAGAGGGTTGTGGGGTTTGTGATTGAGAGAACAGCAGAAACATACACCATCAGTTACTCTCAATAATTTCTCTCACTTTCTCGTAGAGTTCCACACTCATCCTGAATCCCGTCTTATCGAGCATTCTGAGGATTTCAAAAGCTTCCTTTTTGCTGATCCCTCCGATTTTAACGGAGTGAATAACTATTCCAAGAGTTCCCGTCACTTTCCCTCTCAAGCCTCTGCACACGACCCTTAAACGCCTGTCATCAGTCGCTACAACTTCTGCTGGATGCTCAAGCAATGCTGCAATAACGTCAGTATCTCCACTCTCCACGTTATCCTGCAGTATCTCCATCGCTCTTTTTCTCGCATCATCTCCGGGAACAATGATTTTGAAGTCAAGCTTTCTCAGCTCACTTTTAGTTGGCTCTTTTGTTATCTCTGCTATCACTCTTTCCGGAATCAAAAGCGGAAATGAGCGTAAAAGGTCAAGTCTGTTGATGTTGCCGAGAGCGATTATAACTGTCGAGTTCACAATCATTCAATCACTAAACGCTTCCAGCTCTTCTTCGATTTCTTCTGGACTTATCTGAACGAGAAGCCCTTTCTCTCTGGCAATTTCAAACCATTCTGCAATGCTAACCCCTGCGATTCTCGCAGCCTGTTTCATACTCTTTTTACCGGTTACATACAGCTCGATAGCCTTCCGTAGTCTAAGCTCTTTTATTCCCTCCTTTATTGCAAGCTTCAACGCCTCATCTTTGCTCACGCCGAGAAGTTCTGCAAGGTCATTGATTTCCTTCTCCGCAATCACAAAGATTATTGGAATTAGAAGAATATTAAGGTTTTCTCTGCCGCTCCGCTCACTCGCTCGCTTGCTTTCGCATCCCGGCATATTGGCTTTTCTCCCCTTCTTTCTTCTCTTTAAATTAAAGCGAAAGGGACCGGGCTGTCTGAATCACTATGCCCCGCCCACCACCCATGGCAGCGAGGACAGCCCTGAAAAGCACATAAGCCGGGCACGCTCGCTCGTTCGCTTCGCTTTCATCTTGCCTTAACTGGGGCACCACCTCCGTTCAACTCTAAAACAAAAAACGGAGGTGGTGCAAATGCTCGGTTGTGTTGAAGTTTCAGCTGAATACATAAGGCTGTGGAACCTGATGAGCAGGTGCAGGGGATGTAGGAAGTTCAGACAGCTCGCCAAGCCTGGGATTGAGGTTAAGGTTGTGGTTAGGGGTGAAAAAGTCGTAATTAGGAAGAGAAAGGTTGGAAAAGCTTTGCCCTGCATAGAGAACTGCAAGAAGATGACTGCTGAAGAGAGGGCAATGTACGACGTTCTCCGTTTTCAGGAGCTCAAGGAGGTTTACGAGCCACGCGAGATCGATTACAGTGAGGACAACGCAAGGAGGGAAGCTGAGTGGTGCTGGATGAGGGTTGAGTTGAATTCTTTTGTTTGATTTTTTGTTTTTTCTCGTTTTTCTGTTTTCGATTAGAGAAGAAAGTAGATTTAGACAATAAGTTTAAGATTGAAATCTGGATGGTATTAAAGCCCGCCCACCCGCCCTAAAGTTAAAGTTAACCATAGTTCCCATCAACCCCATCAACTGATAAACGTTGAAAGCCAGCAAACCGAGAATCTTCTTAACAGCCAGACCTCTTCTGCTCACAGCCCTTGTAAACCTCAATTCCGAAGTTAATCCACTACCAAAAACAGGGTTTCGATCTTCTTTCTCAATCTGGAGAGAAATCTGTTCTTTATTCCTTCTTCTTCGCTCTTTACTATATTCTCCCTCTTGCAGCAAATTTAACCCATCTCACCTCCATTTCCTCAGCAAACTCCTTGCTGATATATCCTTTGTCCGCAACGGTGATTAAAATTGTCAGATCGTGCTTTCTTGCAGTATCAACGTAGAGAAGGTTCAGAAATCTTCCATCCGTAACGCAGGTTGCTTTGTGGCCGCAGTAGAATCTTTTTTGGATGGGCTATATCCTACTGACTCTTCTTCTCTTTATACTCGATTCTCCTCTCTTTTTGTGTCTGTTGAATCTCATAAGCTCTTTCGTTTCAATAGGTTTTGCATCAACGATCTTTATTTCACTTGACAGTTTTTCGAAGACAAAGTTTAAAACCCTGTACAGCAGTTCTTTGTACCTGTTGAGCCTCTCAATCAGCTTGTTGTATCTAATCTTCGGAAATAGTTTTAGATCTTCGATGAAATGGAGTATGCCTGCTTTATAACCCCGTTGAAGTGCAAGTGAGCCAAAACTCCAAGTGTTATAAGATCGTATAAGGATATTACTTCCCCTGTTCGCTTGGATGGTAGATTCGTTAACAATGGGTTTTATGAATTCTCTTATCGTGTCAAATCTCCTCAAGATATTTATCTACTACAAGATTATTCGTAATTCAACTGGATTGATGTTAATTTATATTATTTTTGGTGGAACTAAGACATTGTAATTTCCTAAAATTATTTCCTGCCATCGAACCACTCCACGAATAACCCAATATCCTCTCAGGTGGAGACTTTCTCAGAAAAACCTGATAGAGAGTCTCCAGTTCCTCTAAATTAAGGCTCATGTGAGGTCTTTTGCAATAGACTCATCTATTGTATCAAAATACTTGATTTTAGCCTCTAATGTCCCATAGAACCTCTCAATCTTCCCATTTGTTTGGGGATGGTTACTCTTCCAACTATGTGTCTTATCCCATTCTCAGCAAGGAATTTTTCGAATCTGGAGATTTCTTTAGCTTTTTCTCACCTCCCGGTGCATAGAACTGAGTTCCTTTGTCAGTAAGAATTGATTCAGGCTTACAATTATCCATCGCTTCCTTTAGCACTTTTATGGCATTCTCAGACGTTGTTAAATACTCCGTAACCTGTGATTAACCCCAGAAGTATCATCCAAATAAGCAATTATCCACTTTCCCTTATAATAGAACTAGTCAGTACGCCATAACTCCATAGAATTCTTTCGTAACGTATCCACTTCTTTCTCTTTTGTTTGTTCTTTTCTTCTTTAGCATAACCTAACATCTTCAACACTTCGTGGATCTCGCTCTTACTTATGCTGCAACCTCTCTCTTTTAGTATTTTTTGCAATACAATTGCGTTACATCTGTTTTCCTCGTATGCTTCCTTTATGGCGTTTATTTCCTCTTCTGTTAGTTCTTTCTTAAGTCTTCCCGGTTTTCTAAGCTTGGGAATCTCCCTGTCTCTTTATATTGCTTGTAGATTTGACTTACTCTTCTTGGCGTAATCTTCTCGATTTCTGATATTGTTCTGGTTGGTGTTCCCTTCTCTTTTTCTCTGATTATCCTATTTTATCGCTTTTTCGTCGAGTTTCACAGAGGGGGCTAGAGGAGATGGGAAATAATTTCGGGAAAAGACATTTGGGAACTAAGGTAGATATCTGTATTCTTGCCTACAAATGTGTTTTAACTAAACTGTAAAGTCTTTATATTTCAGGAGTAATTCAAATTCATGACCAAATTTAGCTGGTCTGTGATAAACAGGAAGATAAAGGACTGCATTAGCTCCAGAGATCCTCTTGAGTGTCTTCTGAGACTGTTCCAGGAAACTGATGACGGATGGGTGGCATTTCACATCGGAAACATCCTCAAAGATGAGGGTCGGCTGGAAGAGGCTCTTAATTATTACAAAAAAGCCTACGAAAGATTACCACTCCCTAAATACAAGGATATGGCAAAGAGTGAGATTGAAAAGCTTGAAAATGAGCTTGTTGAAAAGCTTGCAAACAATAGAGACATTCTTTATATCGTCACCTGTACGGAGAAGAAAATATGGGCAGAAGAAGATGCTCCAAAATATGTTCCAGCAAAAGAAGCATACATTGGTTCTACCATGAAGAAATGGTTGAAGTCTGAAAAAGCAAAGAAGTACCCTTGGCTCATTTTTAGCTCTAAATATGGCTTTATCGAGCCAGACCACCCAATAAAAAACTATGATATTCATTTTATTGAGCATCCAGGGGCAGTCTCTGAAGAAACTATACTCAGGCAAATTCTCCATCAAAAGTTTGATGGATTTAAAATTGTTGACTTTAATAAAGTTTATTTTGTCGGGTCTGAAAACTACTTCAGGAAGCTCAAGTCAATATTTATGAGAGCTGGAATGGAGCTTGAGAGGTATGGACTATCAGGAGAGGGTTGAAAAGTTATCAGACATTCTTCAAAGATTTCTTGCAATTGAGCAAATCAGAATAGCGGAGTTACGTAGTAAGGATATCCCCGACGCTCCAGGTATTTATGCTATCTACGTCACCAACAGCCAGAAACCGATTTACATTGGATCCACAAACAATTTGAGACGTAGAATTTACATGAACCATCTAAAGGGAAATAGGGATACAAGTACACTGAGGAGAAAGCTCTTCAAGGAGCTTAAAGATGAGAGAAAAGTAACTGAGTTATTAGAGACTTGTTCAATACGGCATATCTCACTTAAAGGTATGAGCGAGAAGGAAATCAAAGCAGTTGAGCACTTCTTTATTGCTGTTCTGGAACCAGAAATGAATGACTAAATCAATTCTGCTCTACGCAAAGCATCCTTTAGACCCTAATTTAGAGTTAAAATCCAAACAACCCACTGTCCTGCACTAATTTAATGATTTCACTGTATGCTAATATCATTTTTTATTCTTTAGCTTTTTGAACGCTTTTTTCAAATCTTTTTGCAAACTCTCTTAAAACCCCTGCGACTATATCCATAGACTTATATTGGCTACTCTCACCCAAGCTATTCCTAAGAATGAAAACCAACTCCACAATAGAAGAGACGTTTTTACCAGCTCTTGAAAGTTGTCCATCAAGTACTTCTTTTAGATACCAGTCCCATTTCGATGGTTTTGGGGACCTCCTATTGATCAGGATGTAACTAGCAACAATGGGTGCGAGATCTGGTCTCAATGAATAAACTCTTGTATCTCCTTCTGCTGACATTGATTCCAACCCTTCCCAGACACTTGGGTTTTCCACTATTCTATTGAAAACGTGTAAGGCCGCATCTCCTGTAACTTTGGCGATAGGTGTTTTATCTCTTGAGGATAAAATTAGTTCGGGTCTCTTTTTTTCCTTAAGCGTGAGGTAATAATCTGGCGAAACGTCCATTCGACTCACCTCCAAGAAATTAGATAAAGAGCGTACTTGCTAAATTTAAGTATTCCCTCTTCCGAGGGATGTGTAACATAGAGAACATTATTCTCTTCTATTACATTGTAGCCATGGTCTGAAGTTAATAAGACACTACCATATTTGTTCGTTAGATGTAAAACCCTTTCAAATATTTCTTCAATTGGGACTGCTTTAATAAAATCTCTGACATGGATAAAGGATGGGGTATGCACAAGTCTATCAAAATAAGACAGTTTGTCATTATGGGTAGCATTAAAGCGTTCAGCCAGCATTTCAGAAAATTTCCTAATCGTACCAAATCCCCTAAGCTGCTTCGTTAAATAACTCGTCACACCACCAATATTCACAAAATAAATGTTGGGGATAATTGCATTTAATTTCCTCTTTTTTAGTCCTGTTAAAATCGTAATTGTTTCTATTGGCGAAAAACAGTCGATAACATAGATAGAATCAATCTCACTTACCTTCTCTTTAAGCTGCTTAATCACAAATTCGAGGTCAGAATACTCAACTTTTACTTCAAAAGCTTCCACTAATTCTCTTGCAATTCTTACACCTTCGAAAAAGGGGTCAAACAACAGTCTTTTGTGAATGGTTGCTAAATCTGGAATAGAAGTTTTTAAAAGTGAAATCTTTTCGCCCTCTTGTTTACCATAACCAGCTCTCAAGAAGGTTGCAAATACGAGGCGATAAATCTCTCCGATTTCTGTGTTAGGAAAACTCCGGTTAATCACCTCTGAAAGTTCATCAGATATAGCCGATATCATTCCACTTTAGCTGATTTGAGATATTGAGCTATTTCCTGTTTTTCAACACTTCTACTTTGCAAGTGAAGAGTTAGTTCAGGAGTAGATTTGAATCTCTTTGCCAGAGTAAGAATAAACCTCATTATGACATCCAAGTCATCTCTTTCAATTTTGCCCATCTTTATGTCTATATTAACATCTTTAAAATTCATCGCTATACATCCCCCCTCTACGAATTTCTCATTCTCTTGAACGAATCTCAAGACATCACTTATGCACTTTTCATCTACAATTTGATAAATAATTTTCTTTGCATAATCTTTTTCCTCTTTTTCCTCTTTTACAGCAAACTTTAGCATATGTTCATCATCTGGAGTTGTTAACTCATGTAAAGATTCAATAACAAACCTATATTCCCCCTCTACTTTTGGTAAAGGCACCTCAAATGCTAACTCCACACTTTCTCCAGTCTCTAATTTTCCAGCGGGATAAGATTCGATGAGACTTCCATCTTCTGCATTCTTTATTCTTACTATGCAGTCACCAGTGGCACCTTCATTAATTATCTTAACTGATAGCTTAATAATTTCGCCTGGGTCATAAAACAACTTATATGGGAAGTACGAAACTCTTAGTATCATTTTCGGCTCTTTTGGCTTGTACTCAAATTTGATCTTCTTATCAGAACGATCAATTTTTATTCTTACTACCTTGTCTGGGAAGTCAATAATTCTGTTATTTAGTTTGTTAATTGCCTCATTGGCAACATCTACGTTAATTGGTAAGACTCCATAGTTGCCCACTATGAAGTTTTCAAGCACTTCCTCAAGGCTTATGTACTCTCTTCCATTTTCTGCAACAGCTTCTTTTATTTTTTTGTAGATAACATCTCTAAGTGCTAATGTACTATCTTCGAAACCAACTATACCGAGAATCTCCTCTAAAAACTTCCCGACAATGTTTGAGTATTCTTCAAGCTTTCCTGCTGATCCGCCGACCAACTGTTTTATTTTTTCATCTTTCTTTTTGTAGAAGGTATCTGATGAAGCATAGCATTTCTCCTGAACCTTATAGTGAATCGGTTTTTCATAGATTGATAAGATGCTAGCGATAATCTCTCTGCCATTCCTAATCTGCTGCTGATTTGCAGAATTCCTTGCATCCCTAATCTGCTGTTGGATAGCTATACTAAGCTGTTTCATAATATTCTTCTCGTCAATCTCTTCTCGCTTTCTAATGATTTCTCGTCTTATCTCTTCAGAATACTTCTTTATAACTTCCTGTTCTTCTTTCAGATACTCCAAAAATCGAGCTGTTGCAGTGTAGTCGATTAGAGTATCAACGACTACCTTCAGTTTAGATGTATTTGGCAATGCAACGATTAAAAATGGTGGTCTGTTCACCTCATTAAGAAGTTCATTCATACTTTTCGTTATTTCTTCTAAAACCGAGTCATAGCCTCTTGACTCTATTGCGTTGAAAAGCTGCAAATCCCAAGGCGGGATAAGTATGATGTTGGGTTTATCAAATTCTAGAGATTGTAGGAATTTTCCAGATACCAACGATTCAAAATCCTCTGTTACAATTCTGCTTTTATTTCCACGTAATTTCAGAAAGATGCCGTATAGTCTGGAATTCCGAAGATAACTTGGAACACCTACCTCTTCAACTTTTTTCCTTTCTTCTATTATATAGGATTCCCTAATGCTAAAGATATGCTTTATTACTGATGGGAAGTAGTATCTATCGCCATTTAAAGTCCTCTCTACAACTCTTGCACTTCGGATTTTTAACTCAGTTAAAGCATTTGGATACGATTCGAGGACATCGTTGACTTCATCACTTTTCGTTGTGGAAATAATAGATGCCTGGATATCCTTAACAGTAGTTCCGTATTTTTTACTTTTTTCACCAAGTTCTATCAAAGCCAAAATGTTGGAGGTTGTACCTTTTGATAGGATAATCTTACTTATATGGTCAACAACTCTTGGATTGCTTGAGGACTCAATTGCTTTAGAGATATCAGAAAGAATCGAGAACCACTCAATTTGAGCAGCGTCATCAAGGGTGTCATGTAATGAAGCCTGATTTAGGCTCAAAAATCTAACACCTATCGTAGGAGCTTCTGGCTCTGAAATCAATGCCGATTTTGCAGCATCTTTCAATATGCTGATAACGGTCCTAACGTATTCAGTTCTTGGGAACTCAGATAGATCATGAACTTTCCTAAGTAAATTTAAAAGATCTGGGGAGATGGGGTAGTGTTGCTTAATCTCTGATAAGTAATTCTGAAGTTCTGCTTCGTCATCAAAAACTTGATATTGTCTTAGTATAGACTCGATATAACCTATAGCAGAGTTCTTAGCTTTTTCAATATCGCCTATAATCTTAAAAACTCTAAATTTTGCGATTTCTATGTTTTGGCGTGGGCTAACTTGCAATGGAGTAGTTTCTAAACCACCTGTATACCTCTTTAACCGTTCCCTCAAGTCAACTTCTATTAATGTTTTTAACCCCTCAATCTTCTTCGAAAAACTTTCATCATCTGCATAGTACTTGATTTTGCCATCAAGAGAACGCAAATCCTGCTCAGCTAAAGCGTATACTATAACTAAAGATGCCCCGATTCTCTGCAATTCTTCTGCTGCTGAGGATAAGAAGCTTATGAGTTTTCTTGCATCATCTATCAGCTCATCGTTTTTCTGATCTTTTGCTATATCTATTCTTTTAATTATCCCATAGCCGAGTTCATCGATAAGCAGAAGAATTCTTGGCATTTTTCCGTATTTTTTCAACTCCTCAACGAATCTTACAAGAAATTCAAGGAGTTCCGAGGGATTATTCGAAAGCTTGTATTCATCATAGGTTTCAAAGAGGTTTATTAGAGTCCTTGTTATCTCTGGATCCTTGTTGAAGGTTACATCTTTAGTGTAGGCTTTAAGAAGCTCTACAAATGTCTTTAGTGGAGGTTCTTTATCGCTGACATCACATGCAAGTGTAATCGTTTGTCTAATCAATTCTTGTTGTGGGATCAATTCATGAGGCAAACCATCTATTTCACCTTTACTGAAGATATGCCAGAGTATTATCATAGAATGGGTTTTACCAAAACCAAAGCCTTTAATCAAGGGAAATGGTGTTGTACCAGGTTTAGACAGCCCACTTATAACGCTTTTTACAAACAGCTTTAGCGGATCGGTGAAACAAGTGTTTTCGAAGACATATCTGGCATTGCCAAATCTTGTAGGATGTTTTGAACCCAAGCTTCTCATTACTGCAGCATGAAGGCTTGGAGTTAGTTCTTCTGGCTCATCAATATCCGGATTGAATTTCATCACTTCTCCTATTGGGATCATGCTATCCCCCTAAGAAGTCATCAAGACGAGTTAAAATTCTGCCTTTCGGTTTGACCTCTATCTGGACATCTCCCAATACCAAGTGTGCCAAAGTCTCCGATATAATTTTACGTAGCTGATCTACTTCAACCTTAGCCAATCCATCCAGATCTGAATCTGGAGCAGTTGCAATCAATACCAACGCTAAGGCTGCATCAAACTCTATTTCGTCTAAATAATCTGCTAAATTTTCGTTCTCAGCAATCTCTTTGGCCCTTACTGCTGGTGTTCCACCAGTTATTGCTGCGAGGTAGGTAAGATAAATGGCTCTACCTACAGGTGTTTTTAGGAAAGTCTTGATGTCTGTTTTTATCTTCCCGGTAGAATAATCTTTCACGTAATGAAGCCTAAATGTGCTGTTCTCCTTTTTAATCAAACCGGCTCTCGAAAGACTTTCTTTGTCATATCCACAAAGTTTTGAGACCATTTGCGTAAAATCAAAGCTAAGTAAGAGAGGTTCATCGTACAGACTTCCGTCCATCTTCACATGTGATATCATCCACAAAGAAAGATATGAACGAGAAGACGCATCTAACAGCAACCTTTTCTCAATTTTTTCCGAGAGAATCGATGCTTTTTCTTCTTCGAATCTAATGTGGCCAGTTTTACTGAATACCTTGTTTAGGAGGGGTGCAAAGAACTCCTTTATGGCCAAAGTTATGGCTGGAGAATAAAGTTCGTTGAAATTGACGTCGAATGGTAACTCATATTTGATAACCACACTCATCGCTGTACTGAAAACGATTGCAATAGCATCAGCAGTTGTTATGTCGAGGTCTTTGATCATATTGCGAGCATCATCAACAGCTAATTTGACGGCGTTTTCAAATTCTTCATTAATCAATAGGGATTCAAGAACGTCTGTACTTCTTATTCCAGTTAGTAATTTTCTTTCTCCTTTTTTCGCTACTATAGCCAAGGTAACTTGTTGTGCTACTTGATTTACTTGCTTTTTGTATCGAGTTGGCATTTCTGTATACAGCGGGTAAACCTTCGGGACTACGTACTTTGACTCATAGAGGGATTCGCCAACAGTTTGCCAAGCTTCGGCTTTGGGATGAGTGAACCAGAGAATGAGATAGCCATCATCTTTAAGCACTTTGTAAGTTTCTTTAACGAATTTTTTGAATAGTTGGTTAAACCTTTCATCCCCATTTCCTTTCCTCGCAACGACTTCTTCATCTCTTGGCAGTGTTGGTTTGCTGTAATCCCAGTTTTCAAGTTTTGAGTCCTTGAAGAGGATAGGTAAAACTGGCATTAGTGCTCTTCTTAGAATTGCCCAGAATAGTTCGCTTTTGTCGCTGTAAATTACCTGCTCGTAGTATGGTGGATCGACGTTTATCACGTCGATTTTCTCGTCTATTATCTTTGATAACTGTGTTGCATCGGCTTGGTAAACCTTGACGTTATTATTTGGTTTTTCTTTGTATTGGTCGGTTAGGAATCTCAATACTGGTAAAATTCCGCCAGCAGTCTTTCCATATTTTCTTTTTTCTGCTATTTCTGGTTCTAATGTCCAAGGCAAGTTTTTCAAAGGGGGTATAGCTTCAGCATACTCCGCTCTGAAGTCTAAAGTGCTCTCTCCCCTAAGCGTGTGTGCAATTCCAGTTTTGAAGTTCGTTCCTTGCCAATGAGTGGCAAGAGTATTATAATCGGCCATTTTGTCTAAAGAAAAAGCGATATAAAGTACTGCTGCAACTCCTAACTCTCCTTTCTCTTCATAAAGCTCTAAAGCCTTTTCTGCTATGTACTTTGCAAGTTCAGCCAAAACCAGAAGTTGCCTTGGGTTAAAGAGCATGTACCACTTCGTTAACCCCAAGCTTTTGGCTGTGCTTGCCCATTGATTTTCATCTGGGATTTTATCCAATGGAATGTAGCTCTGAAGTTCGAAAATTTTGTTTGATAATTCCCTAAATGCATTCACGAACTTTTTCCTCTCCTCCTCATCGTGATAAATAGCATAAAACCGATTACCAACTTGTTTTACCAATGGGATGTGGATTTCGAGCAACTTTTCTTCAAGTCCGTTTGTAGGCTCCAGATCTTCAACAATCTTCTTCATTAGAGTGGCATGTTCTTTAAACCACCTTGCAAATGCATGGTCATCCCCTCTCCCTCTAAGCTTGAATAACTGGTTGCAGTAGGGACATTCGGCAAACACGTCTCCTTTTTTCTTTACTTTTTTTAGTCTCCACTTTTGTGGCTCATCTGTTGTTTCGACTTTGAACGTCTTATTTTCTTTATCAAATTCTATTTTCAGAAATCTATTTTTGAAGGATTCTTTTTTTGTTATCTCTGGGAAAATACCAGCTACTGGAATTGAACCATTGCAGTGAGGACATTTTACACCTCTTGCAAGCACATATCCATCACATTCGTCACTGTAAAAATCACCTAGAATTTCTTTAGCCTTTTCAATAAAATCCTTAGCCTCCCTTAATGCCAAATCAAACAATTCTTCACCATACTTTGCAGGAAATTCTACTGTGGCTTTTAGAATAAGATAAGCCACGGGATTATAATCGATAGCAACTGTCCTAAAGCCTAATCTTGCAGCCTCAACTGGGATAGAGCCTCCACCAGCCATTGGATCGAGAACCGCAATGCTGGACGGGTTAATATAGTGACTAAGCTTTTCTGTATGGGGCTGTGACATATAAATGACCCTAGAACTTGCAATTTTACCCCTCTTGACTTGATCCAACCCAACGATCTGCTCAAACTCTTCCTTACTAAACTTTTTCTCATCAATTTCAGTAGGTAAAACAGCTGCTGTAGTTAAGACTCTCGCTAACCCGGCAGGTCTTCTTGCAAACCATGTATGAATGTTGTGAATTTTCGGAACACGAATAAAACTTGCTTCCTTAATACCAGCCTCATTAACAGCAACCAAATCAAACCCCTTCTCAATCAGCCTCATCTACCCACCTTCTCCAACCAGGCCTTTAAACATTGAGCATAAGGCCCAAGCCCTTTACCACTTATGTATGTAACCTTTGCATCAGTAATCTTTTCAATTTCTCCAATGGCCTTCCTGAACTTCTCACCAAGAGCGACAAACACCTCATCATAGTCTTTTTCGAAAACTTTTTTCAAAAATTCTACATTTCTTTCTACTACTTCTGCAGGTACATCTTTCGGCCCGAACCCACTCCAGTTATCTTCTCCTTTTGGCCGTTTATATGGCAACTCCTCGTCAGCCCAAACTAATTCCAAATCTTCTGTAAGAACAAGGATATCAACATTATCTGATTTTAGATTCCTTCTAAGAACCCTGTACAACACCCCATCATATCTCTTGATAGCTGGCAAAGGTTTAGTGTCGGGCCTTCTTCTGTAACTTGGAGGCATGATGAGTAGTTTTTTTGCCATGCCAATCACCTAAGTATTTGTTTTCGTCCCATTTCCAAATCTCTAAAGCTAATTCGGCAAGTTTTTCACTCCGCATATCTATTTCCTTAAATGACCAGTTATTATATTTTGCTAAATTACGAGTTATTTCCAATCCGGACTTTTCATAATACGCCTTTTTCTCGTTAAAAGATCTATTCGATATCGAAGTGTTCCATTCACCAAGTATTATTGTCAAATTTCCGATTCTATTAAGATATTCACCATGAAGTGCTTTTATTTCCTCTTCTAGTTTCCCGGTTAGTTTTCTAAGATATGTTACCCAGCCTTTACTCAGTTTTCTCGGGAGTATGTGTTCAATGTGGACATTGCTAATATGGAGCATAGTCTCACCAGTTGGTCTCGATAGTTTCCAGAGGATGTATTTAGTCCTAGTCTCACTGGGCTTAAATCTCCTTCTCGAAAAGCTCCTTCTGAAAATTTCATCATCAACGGCATTTTTAACCTCTCTACTCATAAGTCTCCAGATTACCTTTGTAATTTCTTTAGGATCCTCACTTGAGTTATCAATCTCAATGCAGATGTTATTATATATCTGATCTAATTTAGAAGTTGACTGCTCACAAACACCCCAGCGTATGTGGAAAGTCTCAATCATGTTCATAATTCTCAAGACATCGTTTTCACCGAGGATGTCTCCTTCATAAAGAGACATTATCTTCAATAGTAACGTATAGCTCGGAGAAACTTCAACCAACTGTAATTCCCTAAGCTTATTATTAATCTTATTTGAATTAAATTGTGAATTATATATTTTTCTATAAATAGTTGCTGAAGAATTCAACTCCTTAACAAAACTAATAATTTTTTCCTCTGACCACCTTCCTTTTTCTACTATATCCCTTATCCTCTCGTAAAGTCTATTTTCTGACGTTTTACCGCTAAAGTTAGCTAAAACATACCGTCTTAGAAACTTTACTGGCTCTAAGTCTCTGACTTTATCGTACATTTCATTCCAAGTGGCGACTAACTCGTCAAACAACTCTCTATTTTTGGAGACTCTCCTTAGGAGGTCATTTTTTATTAGATCCACCGCCGATAGTTCCAATCCCCGGTCATTCAAGGTTTCGAATAAGCGAAATGCGTTATATTCATCTTTAGCGTTTATATGTATTATAGATACTTGACTCATAAGTTTGTCAAAGAGCGTCTTTATTCCCTCTTTCAAGTTGTCTCCAAAACGTTCTCTAATTCTACTGTAAAAAAACTTGTAGCATTTGTATATTAGAGTGTCCTCATTAATTCTATCAACTTTGCCTTTGATTATATATTCGAAAATTCCTTGATCTAATTCTCCAAGTTGAAGCTTTGGCACTGTGGTTTCCCAATCACTTGCAAAGAGTAAAGTCGAATTAATATGGTTTGAAATATTAACCATGCCTAATTCATTTGATATATCCCTTATCACAGCCAACAAAACTAGCAAGGTTGCCAGCCTCTGTTGTCCATCTACGAGTTCAAAATAATTTATTCCCAATCTATGCCCCCCAGAAATTACTACAATTGATCCTAAAAAATGCACTTCTCCTTCTTTTAATGAAGCTATATCTTCAAATAGGTCCTCCCACTGCTCCCTGTCCCAAGCATAGGGCCTCTGATACGGTGGGACCTTATACGCTTCTGACGCATTGGATAATAGACCACGTAAGTCTACTTCCCTAGCTTCAATGAATGCCATATTTTTAATTTGTATTAAGTCATTAAATCGTTTTCGAATTAAATTTTAATTTAGCTAGTTCTTAAGATGTGATGTCCCGAAATAATTTCACTAATTTCACTTCTCAAACAACCACCTCCCGCTAAACTCAAAAACTCTTTCAGCAGGTAACTTCCTCAGAAACGGCTGTCTGGAACAATGATCGCTCACAGCCTACCTCTACGACTCCTCAGGCAACCTGATCGACACCTACAGCTACTAACTGCACCAAAAACCTTAATACTTTTACCCACAAATGGGTAATAATGCCAGTAACAAAAATTGACAGAAGGGGCAGGATAACGATCCCGAAGGAGATCAGGAAAGAGTTAAATCTCAAGGAAGATGATGAACTGCTCATTTTCAAACTTGCAGGCAACATTCTCCTTTTAAGAAAAGCTGATCTGAACAGACTCGTGATTGAGGCTATTAAGGATTTCAGAGAACTGAAGGAAGAAGAAATAGAAAAAATAGAGGCAGAGATAAACAGACTGGCGAGGGAGAAAATTGAGAAAATTGAAGGTACTTCCTGATACAAACCTCTTTATCTCTGCAGCAAAGTCAGGAATAACGAAATCAACTGCCCTGATTTTCAAACTCTGCTTTGATGAATCCATAGAGCTTGTTGGAAACTCAGTGCTTCTGGAGGAGTATGAGAGGTACATTGAGCTTACTGGGAAATCCGGTAGAATCCTGCTCGAAATCATCAGGAACAGAATGATGATCGTGGAACCCGATAGGGAAAGCATAGAACTTTGCAGACCTTATATTCCGGAGGGAGAGTATGCCGATCTTTACCATGCTGCAACCTGCCTGAAAGCCGATGCAACACTCATAACCAACGACAGGGATTTCGAGAAAATCAGAGAAGCGGGATTGATCAGGGTGTGGAACATTTCCGAAGCCATAGAGAACCTGGGAGTATGATGCTGGGAGCAAAAACAAGCCACGGTGGGAGAACCATGATCACCTTCCCAATCACATTCTCTCTGGGAGTTATCGGGTCCTCTCTGTCTGCATTATCCCCCTTTGTCAGAATATAGTCCCCAAAAACCTTTATCACCCTGTGAGATACCGTTTCATCAAAATACCGGAATGTTGCCACATCCCCAACTTCAGCATCACCTTTCAGAACGACAACCACATCGTTGCTGTGAATTGCAGGCTCCATGCTTACACCTTCAGCTCTGAAAAGCTCGACAGGAAGAAACGGTGGAGATATAAAGAGAAAAATCAGGACTGCGTTGTATACCGCAACAAAGGTGAGAAGTGCAACAATCACACGATTATTCAAACTCCCACCCTCTCAAACACTTTCAGCATCTCTCTCCTGCCGTACTTGCGGTAGATTAATCTGGTATTACCCCTCCCCTTCCTGGCAAAAACCAGATCCACGAACCTCAGCCTCTCAAGCTTCTCCAGAATCACGAAGTAGGAAGTGTATCCCATGTCTGACTGAAGGGATTCAAACACCTCCCCTGTCGTTGGCGTCCTTTCTGACAGGTATATTTGCCTCAAAACCAATCTTTCCTTTTCGGTTAGAGCCAGCAAATTCTTCAAAAGATATTCTGTCCTCCCGCTGCTGCAGGCTCTCTCAACATCCCCTACCTCTACTCTCGACGAGTCTCTTATAGCAGCCTCCAGTCCAGCTCTCTTCATCAGACTGATCCCAAAACGAAGGTCTGAGAGTCTGAAAGTGTAATTCACAGCTTTCTCAAATGCATCCATGCTGAAGGCACCGTCATTAAATCCCATTCTCATCCTCTCAGCAAGTATGAACCTAATCTCATTCCGACTATATAACGGAAAATGAATCTCCGTTGGCTGGAAAACTGCAGAAATTGCTGAATCAAGACCTATCCTTTCCGTTGAAACTGCCACCACACCAATCTTAACAGCGTACTCCTCTCCAGCTTTAAGCAGCGTGCGGAAGATCTCTCCAGCAGTCTGAGTGTCAAGCACTCCAGCATCATCCAATGCAACAATGAGAACTTTCCCACTCTCCAGCAGTCTCTCACATACTGCATCGTATAGCTTGATCATCGGATATCCTGTCTGAGGAGCCTGATGTCCGCATACACTCTCAAAAATTCTCACCATAACTCTGTAGGATGTTGTCGCTACAGGGCATCGGATATGAGCAATATCAACCATCCCAGCCAAGTTGCTCAGAACCCTTGCCAGCACGCACGTCTTGCCAGTCGATGGTGGACAAACGAGCAGCGAGTTGACGGGAGAGATGCCATTAGCAGCAGGTTGCAGGTTTCCGGTTAGGGTGTACAGCTGGGCATCTCTGAAATGGATAACCTCGGGCAGGTACTCGGAATCAAACACCCCCTCGTCCCGGAAAATGTTCCGCAGTTTACTGCCAATTTGATTCATAATAACCTTTAGCAATACGATTTTTAAGAGTTATTATTAACTTATTATATTTGTAATTATTTCACAACAATGGACAAAAAATTAAAAATTAACTGAGTTTCCTCAAACGCTCAACTTCCTCCTTCAACCTCTCCATTTCAGCATGTATGGACATCAGCAGCCTTATGAAGTCCGGATTTGTCAGCTCCTTCATTGCCTCGCCTTTCCTCTTTTCCCATTCATCCAGCTCAACAACAGCTTCCTCGGTCAAAGGCAGACCGCAGCGTGAGCAGAATCTTGATGATGCGGGATTTATCATCGTGCAGCGGGGACACCGCTTTACTTCGAGATCGTTTCTGCTACCATCTGTTTTGATCCCATGCATCTTGAGAATTGCCTCGTCAATATCCTCGCTTGAGAGATGGACGTAAACGCCAACCATTTTGCTGCCATTCACCCATCCCATGTATTTAGCTCCTATGGACTCGGGAACTTTAGCGAGCAGTCTTGTAGCTCTTGTATGCCTGAAGAGGTGAGGATAAATCCTCTTTTTTATTCCAGCTCTCTTCGCAATTTTCTTTAACTGCGATCTCACATCTGGATATTCCATGGCTTGCAGTCTTCTATTCCCTGCAAGCTTAATCCATAGCGGTGCATCAGGGTCATCTTTCAGTGGATGGTCAGTCAGCCACTCAGCAAGGAATCTTGCTGAGTAAACCACTCTGAGCTTCCTTTTTACAGTCTTACTCCTCGGCAACCATATCACAGCACCGTACTCGTCGAATGTTACATCCTTTACTCTCATTGATCCAATCTCTCCTATTCTTGCTCCCGTTTCGTATAGCAGTGAAATCAAAGCCCTGTCCCTCGAATTTGTGCATGCATTCATCATCTTCTCAAATTCCTCCTCAGTTATGAGATCCATTGGAGAAAGCTTGCTTTTCACATTACCGACAGAGAACCAATCCACGAGCTCTTCTCTGCCACACCACCTAAAGAATTTCTTCAATGTTTTCTTAATTTCAAAAACTGAACCATCCGAGACTTCTCCACTGTTTCTGAGAAGTTGGTAGTGGTTAATCACTCTCTTAACATCTGACTTCTGAAAGTCACTTAGGTTCTTTTCTGCAACCTGAACAATCTTTTTCAACCATGCCACATAACTCCTAACTCTAACTTCCGAAATACCTTCAGCGATGAGATCGCTGGCAAATTCATATACGACCTCATAGCTTTCGGGGTAATTTCTCTGGAAGTTTTCAAGAGCTTTTGACAGTCTTTGGTTCGGATGAAAATTCATGCTACCACCTCACACAGGCAGTATAAATCCATAGACCCCTTTCCGAAAGTTGTCACGGCAATAAACCGTAGATTGAGCGTCCCGGCGGGGGCATCATCATTTAACTCGGAAGTGAGGCAGGCTGAGAGGCATCAGACCGTGTAAAGATTTAAGTTGTCATCACTCAACTTGACCCATGAAAGATTCTGAATGGCTGAAAGCATATC
>Ga0209426_1000600_pt1 | contig 33122 bp, 31 predicted proteins | sample Deesub1362B_J571_FD_187697 | JGI IMG/M metagenome (GOLD analysis project Ga0209426, IMG submission 187697) | Deep oceanic, basalt-hosted subsurface ecosystem from Juan de Fuca Ridge flank, Pacific Ocean, CORK Borehole 1362B_J2.571 (SPAdes)... ...
GGAGAGACCCATTAGGTTTTATCTGGTTTATATTAACCCAGCCTGAACCTGGCCCATGGGGCGGAATTTTCTTACCAAATACTTTCTGGGTAATGTTATTTATTCTAGCAATATATGTGTGGTGGATGTCCCTATATGAGTATATAAAAGGAAGAGAAATATATTACGGAAAATTCTTTTTAATATGGGTTCTATTAATCATTCCATTATCAATAATATCTATAACACTCCAACATTACGCTTATTATGGGCTTTCTGACACATTAGTAACAGTAGGAATGATATTACTGTTGATTATAATTGCATTGGTATATAGTCATATTAAAGGTAAATGAAAAACCGTAACAGAACAGAAAAATTTATACTATTTTTCTTTACAGAAAAGTTAGTATGGGGGACCCAATATTAATGGCAATCGCCGTAATGCTTATGTTTTTATTTATGTGGTATGTTTATGTAGTTGCAACCGCCTTTGAAAAAGGACTTGACAAAGAAGAATTTGAACTCAATTTTTTGATCGCAAAATTTACCGTTAGCAGGACAACATTGATTATAATGTTCTTCTCAGCCACGCCCATCCTACTCCTATTAATCATCTTCATCCTCAGCGCCTTTTCTGGAGAACCAATGGAGGATTTAGCAGTATATTTTATTGATAGATTTGTTCAAAATCTAAGGTAAACAAATGACTTATGTTTCTATCTCCTACATTCTTTAACTAAGAAACAAAAATATATAAAAAGGAAAATACCGATGCTACAAAATGGAAAGTAAGGAGGAAGCCAGAAGAAAAAAGCGAAATGAAGTATTAAAATTGTCAATTGTGGTGTTATTTGGTAGTTTGATTATTATATTCATTTTGAAAGATGCTCCAGCCCCATGGAAAGACCCACTGGGATTTATATGGTATATAATAACGCAGCCCCCACCTACCGGCTGGACCCCTGCACAATGGCCATTTATTACGTGGTTAATGATATTTTCTATCCCCTATATAATATGGATATTCTCTGTATATGATTATGTAAGAGGAATCTACAGTGTGAACAAACTAAGTGAGTTGTCCGGGAAGGTTTTGTTTGCATGGCTTATAGCTACTCTAGTAATATTCTTCGTATCTATAATAATACGGGATATCGCATATTACGGATTCACCGATACTGCAATAGTGTTTGGTATAATTTTAGCGATTATTTTGATAGGCGTTTTGAAAGAGCGCCTGTCATAAATTTTTTAAACCGTTTTGTTGATTAGAATTTTTTACTTGCGTTTCAAGTTCCTTTCCAGCTCAAGTGTACATACAGTCTGACGAAGTCGTATCAGTTAGGTATTTCTCAGAAGTCTCAAATTTGTGTCTGTGATGTTTGTAAATTCAAGTATTGTTCTCAGTTTATCACTAGAAAAATTAGTTCTTACAATATCATATCACTATATTTTAGTTTTTAGTAAGTAAACATCGAATATATCACTAATGACCATTATAATTTCATTGTTTATTTTTTTAATGACTATTTCATCATAATTAGATAATGGTATTTTATATTTATCTATTAAATTTCCATGCCGATCAAATATATAAACAAAGTTTCCATAACCTTCAATTAATATCTCTTCATAACCATCGCCATTAAAATCAAATGAAACGGGCTCTGAAAATGAAATATTTGCAGTTTTGTTCCAGATAACCTTTCCTTCTCCGTTAAATGCAGTTATATAACCCGACTTACCTTTTATTTCTTCTCCCTCCTGATAAGTAACCACATCTGTAACCCCATTATCATCCACATCTAAGAATACAATGTGTTTATAATCGCCAAGATTGATCATTTTTGAAAAATTAGCAGATAGAATATATCCGCCCCATTCAATAATTTCAGGCTCACCATCACCAGTTATATCGGCAATGTAAGGGTTATATATCCCAATTTCTATACTTTTATTCAAAAGAATATTCCCATTTGTGTCCAATACAATCACCTGTTTAAATGGAAATGCGATTATTCTTTGTCTACCGGTTGAGTTGTCACATATAGCAGATTCTAACTTCACTCCAGGTAAAAATTGCGCTAATTTTTCACCATTTAGATTTAAGAGTATTATGCCCGAATTTGATGCAATGATAATAGAATCCTCAAAACATGTGTCCATGTCTACAGATTCTTCTAGATTATACTTCCAAAGAATTTCTCCTAATGAAGAAACCGAATAAATATTACTTATCGCTCTAACTAATAGAACATTATTGTTCTCTGATTTACTTTTACTAATTATAAACTCAAGATTAGAATCTCTAACATCACTTACTCTCCATTTTAGACTACCATTTAAATCAAAGCAGTAAACAGATTTTCTTGTACCAACGATAACCTCATAATCACCATCTCTATCAAAATCCTCCAAAAAAATCTCTCTAATTGAACTATCCACTCTGTACTTCCAGTATTCATAATTTTCTGTCTCACCCCACTCGAAGGCGCCCTCTGGCTTAGCACAGCCTGAAAACAAGATTATAACTAAAATGCAGAGCACAATTAACTTTCTCATCATGCTACCCCTGCTAAAGATGTGGAAAGCTACACATAAGGTTTTGATTGTTATACCTGCTAACTGTAAGGTTTAAATATACTGAAAGAATTATAAAAAATTTTATGCTAAATAATTCCCTTTATGTTGGTGGAATAATTGGCTATGTCCTTCCGCTGCTTAAAGACAGAAACTTTTATCAGAACAGAAGAAAAAGATTCTGGATTGCGCTGTTCATCCTGACAAATCTCATATTTCTGCCCATACAATTTATTACTTTCGGAAATACTGTGGTAGATTTCATAGTGGGCTTCATAGCAGCAACAATCGTCGTTAGGGCGTCAGATAAGGTTGGTTGATGTTTTGTCCTAAAAGGTATAATGGCTCTACAGGCTAGAAAAATATTAGTTACGGGGAAGTGAGGAATACCATTAACAAAAATCATCCTTGATCAATCGTATATAAAGAGGTGAAAGATAATGAGAAAATGATGGATATTCTATCTTTATTGTACTACTAAGTGGATTTCTTCCCGCGTTAGGGACATTTATGTCTTATCAGTATTTCAAAAATATACATCATTTATAAATCTATCAGGTTCATTGTTTGGTTGGATAAAATTTTTGCCAAACTCTGCCAGCGCTCCTCTAAAAAAGGGTATTTGCATTGTGGGACTTTAGTCGTGGATCCTCCTCTCAAGCTCTGAGACTATTCGCTCAAAAAGCAGTCTGCCCTTCTCCTTGGTGGCGAGCGAAGGTCTGCCGAAGACGCCGCTCTCTGTTTTTCTGAGCATGTCCCCCTCGTAGGCGATTTCTTCATCCCTTGCCATGTCCATCTTCACCCTATTGGGGTGGAGGAAGAGCATCAGCGAGGTCTCCGCCTCGCAGGCGTGGAGGGGCTCACTTTCCAGGATGTCTGAGAAGTCTATCTTCGAAAAATCCAGAAGCATGGCTTCGATGCCCTTTGCTTCCCTTGCGGCATCCTCAAGGGCACGCAGATGATCGTTGCTGAAGTGTCCAGATACAATAAAAACCCTCCTGAAGCCGCTCTCCGCAAAGCCTTCGAGTATGCTCTTAAGGTAGCTCCTCAGCTCCTCCTTCCCAACCATGACAGTACCGCTGTAGCCGCGTGTCGACCTGGAGTAGCCGTACCACACCAAAGGTGCGACGAGAATGCCCGTCCTCCTGCTCAGCTCTTCGCAGACGGCTTTTGCTATGTCCCCGTCGGTGGATAGGGGAAGGTGATACCCATGCTCCTCCACCGCACCAACGGGAAGGAGAATGTCCTGCCTTTTCCTAAGATATTCTTCCACCTCCTTCCATGTGAGGTCCACTAGCTCCATGGGTCTAAATTTCCCTCACTGATATTAAGGTTTGCCGGTGCAGCTTTGGCTAATCCCAAGCACCTTAGTAAATTTGGTAAGAAGTTGGCAGAAGTAGGGAAGGCCTGTTATGAACCACTTATCAAACTTTCCAGAACTGTAAGCAATGGGCCGGGGCGGATTCAGAACGCAACTGCAGTCAGTTGCATCAACATATTGCGGTATTTCGTCATGCTCAATACCGCTATGTTTCCACCGCATTTACCATCATTTCCCCGTCGGGGTGGGGTTAACCTAAGGGGAGGGGCATTCCCCTCCCCTGGATGGGCCGGGGCGGATTCGAACCGCCGACCTCCAGTGTGTGAGACTGGCGTCATAACCAACTAGACCACCGGCCCTTGCGAAGAATAATTGCACCTCTGGTATTTATCTTTTTTCCGGTTAACAATAGCAAGAGGTATGAATGGGCATGCTTGTGATTAGTGCAGAGGAAGAGGGCGTGGTTGAGAGGGCTGCGCGCACCCTTAGCAAAGGCGGGATTGTGGTATACCCCACCGACACGCTCTACGCCCTTGGCTGCGATGCAACTAACCCTGAGGCTGTAAAGCGGGTGTTTGAGATAAAGCGCCGCTCTCTCTCAAAGCCTCTCCCAATAGCCGTCGCCAGCCTTGAGATGATGCGGGAATACTGCGAGCTCAATGAAAAGGCGGAGAAGCTCGCCAGAGCCATGCTACCAGGTGCCCTTACCCTGCTCCTAAAAAAGAAAAATCTTCCCGATATTGTAACCTCTGGCTCGGTAAAGGTGGCGGTACGCATCCCGGCAAATGAGCTTGCGCTGAAGATTATTGCGGCGCTGGGCAAGCCAGTCGTAGCTACAAGCGCAAACATCTCTGGAAAAGCTCCACCGATTTCAGCGGGAGAGGCGATAGCTCAGCTAAGCGATATAGACCTGGTAATAGACGCAGGAAAGCTCGCCGAGAGGGTCCCATCAACCATCTACGACCCAGAAACAGGTAAGGCACTCAGGGAGGGGAAGATAAGCAAAAAGGAGATAGAGGCTGTGCTTAGAAAATAACTCTCAGCTCCTGCAGGGTCTGCCTAATCTCCTGAGCCGAAAGTTCGTCCTCAAGTTTGGCGAGGGTTTCGCCCCTGCTGTTCAGGATTACAATGGCAGGTGCTCTCGCTACCCCATACCTTGCCGCCAGGCTGGCCTCTTCTGCCAGGTCGAGCCTTACGAAGATTAACTCATCCGCGAGAAGGCGAAGCCTCGCATCCTGGAAAGCCTCCTCCATAGCTGCGCACCCTTCGCAGTCTCGCGAGTAGAAATATACCAAAACCACCCTATCTGTGCCCACAGCCTCGCGTATTGCTTCGCTAATATCCTCCCGCCAGAAGATACGCATCTTTTCAAGCTCTTCCTTCTTAACAAGTTTCAGAAGCTTAACCTCTGCGCTTAACCTCCTTCCTGCGAGGGGATGGTTCCTATCTACGAGCACATGCGTAGCGTTGGCGTCGCGGTAAGTCACAAACTCGCCCTTGGCGTCGATTACTGTGAGGTTGAGCTTGGGGGTGAAGAAGTAGTTTATGTGGGTTGCGTTCTGGGTGATCTGTATCACTCCGCCGGTGATATTGACTTTGCTATAAAGGGGCTCACGCTCCAGAAGCACATGGCTCTGCCCCACCTCAATAACGCGCATTCTGAGCCAGCCCCTTTCAAAGGCTACCCCCTCCTCAGGCGCTGAGCCAAAAGCTTCGCGAAACTCCTCCTGGGAGAGGTTAACTTTTTTTGGGAGCGTGAATGCCCTGGGCTCCCAGTGAAGTAAGCTGGCGTTCCTCAAACCAAAGGCTTTCTCAGGTGGGAGCTCTACTTCCTTGGACTCACCCACCTTCATCCCTATCAACGCTTCCTCTATTCCAAGGAGAACCTCTCCATCGCCCAGCACCTCTTCAAATCTCTCCTTCTTGAGGAATAGGTCGTAATCGTGTAGGGAGTACTCTCCCACCACGTAATCCCCCACCTCAGCCACTGCTACAGGCTCCTGAATGGTAGCGTTGCTTTCAGTCTCATCTGGTGTTGAAATGCACCCCAGGAATAGGATGAGCACGAGCAAAGCCAGGCGCATATTACTAGGTTAGCTTCAACATTTATATAATTGAGGCGCAGAGATGGTGGGCATGGAAGAGGAAGCGTATAAAAACTACGTCAAAGCAGGAGAGATTGCAAAGCGGGTGATGGATGCTGCACTGAAGAGGATTAAAGCTGGTGAGAAGCTCCTCGACCTGGCTAATTTTGTGGAAACAGAGATTAAGGAGAGAGGGGCGAAGCCGGCTTTTCCTGTGAACATCTCTGTCAACGACATTGCAGCGCACTACTCACCCACCGCCTGGGACGACTCCACCTTTGCAGAGGGCGACCTGGTAAAGCTGGACATAGGCGTGCATGTCGACGGCTACATCGCAGATATTGCAAAAAGCATAGTCGTGGATGGAGATAAGAATGAGCTGATAAGGGCGAGTGAAGAGGCACTTCAGCGCGCGATAGAGGTGATTAAGCCAGGGATAAAGACCAACGAAATAGGCGCTGTGGTTGAGGAGACCATAAAAAGCTACGGCTTTAAGCCTGTGGAGAATCTGACGGGGCACAAGCTGGGACGCTACTCATTACATGGAGGTATCACCATCCCCAATATCAAAACGCGTCACGGCGACGTTTTGCGCGAAGGCGACGTCTTCGCGATTGAACCCTTCGCCACCTCTGGCTTCGGCAGGGTTGTGGACGAAAGCGAGGCGATAATCTTCCGCTACCTGAAGGACAGACCTCTAAGGCTTAAAGAATCCAGGCTTATTCTCGCCTACGTGAAGGAAAACTTTGGTGCGTTGCCCTTCGCGGAGCGCTGGATTGCTCACCTCGCACCCAAGCACAAGCTTCACTTCGCCCTCCGAGAGCTTGCATACTCGGGTGCAATATATGCCTACAAAATCCTGAGGGAGAAGCAGCGCTGCGCAGTTTCGCAGGCGGAGCATACTGTAATAGTGACCAGCGATGGGTGTGAGGTTACCACTCTCTAGGCGAGACTATGGGCTTTGACGAAATTTTTCAGGAGCTGTACGAGTACGTAAGAAGAGAGATGGAGGCTGGCGGTGCCCATGCCTTTGACCACGTGGAGAGAGTGCTTAAACTTGCGGTGCGCTTGGCTTTGGAGGAGGGCGCTGACCTCGAGGTGGTGCGCTTCGCTGCGCTTCTGCATGACATTGAACGCGCGAGGGAGGATAAAGGAGAGGTGGACTGCCACGCTGTAGCGTCTGCGGAGCGAGCAAGGCAACTTCTCCTGGAGCGTGGTTTAAGCGAGGAGTTCGCTCGGAGAGTTGCCGAATGTATTAGAAGCCACCGCTTCAGGAAGAATGAAGAACCCAAAAGCCTCGAGGCTAAGGTGTTAAGCGACGCTGACAAGCTCGACGCCACTGGTGCGGTTGGCATCGCCAGAGCGTACCTCTTCGGGGGCAGGTATGGTCAGCGCCTGTGGGAGGAAGAACCCAAAAAAGAGCGCTTTTATCCCGGGATGAACGCTGAAGAGTACTCACCGCGCACAGAGTATGAGCTGAAGTTATCAAAACTGAAGGATAGGATGTTCACCGCCTCTGGTAGAAGGATAGCAGAGCGCAGGAGCAGATTTATGAAGCTCTTCTTTGAGGAGCTGGAGAGGGAGGTTAAGGGTGAGGATTAAATTTCCATCCCTCGATGAATTTCCGTTTTGTCAATCAACCCATAACACTCTTTTTAAATGAACTCGGGGATAAAGCATGAAATCTATGGTATGTATCTATTATTTGATTAAAAGTGAGGCAAATTTAAAAAATAAAATAGGTAGGAAGCTTAAAGCTTCCTTCTTCTTCTCAGTGTAGCATAGCCAGCGAGTGGCAGTATTGCAATAGCTGCTATAGCTGTTGGACCGCATACGCCCTTAGCCTCAGGCGCCTCAGCGGCGGGTGCCTTTGCCACTGCCGCTTCGAGCTGCTTGACTCTGCGCTGCATCTTTATCCATTCTTCCATCATGTTGAGCTTGTCCATCAGCGCATCCACTGCACCGTTCCAGTGTGTCCAGTCTGGTCCCATCATGCTGGCGCCCATTCTCCACCTGCGACCATCATGGTGCCAGATGTAGTAGTACATTATCTCTGGAATCTCGTCTATCGGGTTATCCTTGCTTATCAAGCCCTCCTCGTACGCAGTATTAAGTAGCTTCTCAGTATACTCGTAGACCTTGTTGTAGTCGCTAACCACCTTGTCGAAGCTCTCGAAGTAACCGTCTACCCACGCTGGGGAGTGGCAGCCCTTGCACACCTTCTTCATGCGCTTTCTGTTCTCCTTTGCCAGAGCCTCGTCGGGCACGCGCTCCTTGACTATGTCATTAACCTGGCTTGGAGGCTTCCACTGAGGCACTGACTTCTTGGGTTGCAGCTCCCAGTAGAGTCTTGCCCCAACGTCGTGCGTCGCAGGCACGCCATTGAACCCAGACATGTGGCACACTGCACAGGTAGGTGCACGTGTGTTCTCTGGCGTGAGCTCATCTTCTTCAAGGAAGCTGTGATCCTCCATGGAGAAGAAGATGTTGCCATGTTTGCTCTCCTCGTATATCTCCATCTGCGGGTGATCAGGACCAAGGTGACACTGCCCGCAAGTTTCAGGCTTCCTTGCCTCAGCCTTGCTGAAGCTGTGTCTGGTATGGCAGGCAGAGCAGGAGCCTAGCGAACCGTCCGGGTTTACCCTGCCTACGCCCACATTGGGCCAGCCATCAAGAATCTCGCCATCTTTGGCTATGACGTAGCTGCCGTGGCACTCAAGGCAGCCCAACACCTGGTTCTCGTGATTGTAGCTCTCCAGGTCAAGCAAACCAGCGCGCTTCAATGCACCGCTATCTGGGTAAAGCGGTGTGAGCTTCCTGCGTATGAAGTCCCTGGGGTTGTTCGCCAAGGCTGTCTCCATCTTGAGCGGGTCTTTGCCCTGACTGACCATCTCATTGTACCAGGGCTTCAGGGGACCTATGAAGGTAGTCCATGCGTGCTTGCTCTTTGAAAACTGCTCTACCTGCTCCTTGTGGCACCTCTCGCAGTATTTCGGAGATACCACTGGAGTTATCTTGTAGCCATTGTGGTCCCTTACGCTGGGATCCTTGGCAGGGTCGCCCTGGTGACAGTCCAGACAGGTGACGCCCGCCTTGGCCATGTCTGATTTCTCATAGTCCGCCACTATTCCGGGAGTGACTGACTTGTGGCAGGAGATACAAACCTCTGTTGCACCTGCATTCGCCAAAAGTAGCATGCCTAACAGTAGGGAAGATAGCACTACCAATTCTTTTTTCATAAAATTCACCCCCTCCTATTTTATTATCTAAACTTCTGCTTATCCAATCTTTAACTAATCAAATATATAAATATTACCTTAAAAATTACTAAAAAAACCTATCACAGAGGTACCAGTGGGAGGATACAGTATTAGGGTTACTCTGCCATAGCTGCCATGCGTCCTATTCTGATGAGGACTGTTGTTTTAAGAAAAATAGGCGCCTCAGTGAACCAAGAAATTCAGTAAATAAAGCAAAAAAAGAAGATTAGTTTGTTGGTAACCTTTATATCCCTCAAAATATGATATTTATAATAGGTGAACAATAGTGCCATCTGCTAAGTTGAAAGGCCAACTTTTCACCCTTGACCTTATGCTGGCTCTCATTCCTCTGACCATCGCCCTAGGTGTTTCTGCCAGTGCCATCTCTGGCTTGAGTGCCCAAATTGTCTCATTCTCCTATTTCTATGGTACCAAGGAGGTCGCCACAAGTGCTCTTGACACCTTAATAAAAACCCCTGGCGATCCTCCAGACTGGAACCAGTCTTACATACCCCAGTTTAACTCCATAGGTCTTGCTCAGTATAGCTACATCGACATGTACAGGGACACGCGCACAGTCAGCAACGCTCTGGACAGATATAAGCTCATTGCTTTGCATCTCAACCGCTCTAATCCCAACATAATTAAAGCTCTGAGGGAACTCACCGGAGGAAGAAACATAGCAATTATTTCAGAGTCGCCCGATGCAGAGCTGAACTTTAGCGTAGCATGGTACAAGCAGAGCGATGGAAGCTGGGTCGCTACAAATGACACCGCTGCCATAGAAGCAGCACTATCCCAGGCAAGAGATGTCTTCTCTGTAACAAGAGTCGTGAGGTCAATAACAAAAACCCTTGAGACCGCTGAATTCATATGGAACTACACAGGCACGGACATAGTCCAGTCCTCCCCAGTGATAGGAGACATAGACTGCGACGGCAAGAACGAGATCGTTGTGGCCACAAACTCTCCTCCAGGAGGAACGATGGCTCTTGAGGGCAATGGAACCCTGATATGGTTTTATCCCACTGGGAAAGCATACACAAGTTCTCCTGCGCTGGTCGACCTGGATGGAGACTGCGGGCTTGAGGTGGTTGTAGGAGAAGCGAAATTGCCCGGGGAAAATGAAGGAGTACCATCAAATATCACCGTTCTGGATTCTGATGGCTCTTTAATGTGGTACTACACTCTCGACAGCTCCACGTGGAATGCACCTGCTATTGCGGACGTGGATATAGACGGTCAAATAGAAGTTGTGATAACCGACATGTATAACAATGCTACCACCCCCGACGTTTACGGTGAAGGCGCCAAGGTATATGTGCTTAACGGAAAAGATGGTAGTGTAGAGAGGACGTATAACTCATGTGACCTTCCAACAGGCGTTGATTGTTCAAATAATCGCCACAGGTTCAAAGGCGGTGTGATAATCGCAGACCTTGACCATAATGCTGCTAATGGACTTGAAATCATCGCCGCAACAGACATCGGCTATGTTTTTGCCCTTCATGGAAAGGATATGAGCCTGTACTGGATGAACAACTCGGACCTCGAGGAACCCCCTACTCTTCCGAAAGTTCACATACACAGTCTGCCAGCTGCTGCAGATATGGACGGTGACGGGTGGGTTGAGGTAGCATACGCAGATAAAAACGGAGTGCACATTATCAACGGAACAAGCGGGAATTATATATGCCATAATTATTTTAAGGACACCTATGGAGCAGTTGATAAATCTGCTTTGGCAATAGCAGACCTGGATTTAAGCAATGACGGCAATCTTGAGATGGTTGTGGGAACTAGTAATGGATACGTCGTAGCGTTTGATAATCAATGCAATATAATCTGGACGTATAATACAAACGATGAGGACGTCGAGTCATCGCCGGCAATTGCAGACATAGACGATGACTGCAAACTTGAGGTAGTAATTGGGACTGGGAAGCCATGTAAAGAGCCCAATTGTCCCGACTTCACACCCACTCATGTAATTGCTTTAAATGCAGAAGACGGCTCCTTACTGTGGAGTCAGGACACCCAAGGTGGAATAGTATCTTCCCCAGCTATAGGCGACCTAGACGGCGATGGTGATATGGAGATAGTCGTCGGAAGCGACAGTGGCGATGTGTACACCTTCGACATCACCGGCTACGGCGATGGCTGGCCAAGCTTCCATCAGGCGGAGTACTTCATGGACAGCCATAACGTAAGGAGGCGTGGCGAGTGGGACGGAAGCGTCTGCGGAGCTCCATCGGGGGGCTACTACAGCATTGAGGTGCGCTCCAGAGTAACTGCAACAATCACTGTGGTGGTGTGGGAATGAGAGCCTTTGTCTTCACCATGGATGCGGTGCTCGCCTTAATACCTGTATTCATCATCCTCGGCTCGGTTACAATGATAAACACAGGGGAGTCTCTGAAATTTCAGAGCCAGGCGCTGGATGCGACAAAAATAGCAAACGATGTGCTGGAGTCGATGAAAATCACCGGAGACATAAACAGCAATGACGTGGTTAGGATAGGTTCCCTGCTCAATCTCCTCGTACCAGAGAGGTACAACTACAGCTATGAGGTTTACACCTCCAATGGAGAGCAGTACTTCAATGTTACCAGAGGAAATATAAGCAGAGCAAAAAGCATATACACCGCATACAAAACCGCCACAATTACCACGCTTCACATAGACGACGCCGCATTTGCCATAAGCCATGGAAGCGTGAGCGCCACTCCACCCTACTGTCAATCCGGGGGTCAGACGATATGGGAGCTTTCATTCTTCTATGCACCCCAGAGGTTCAACTACTACCTGGTGGGGTATAAGGAAGAGAACCTAGCGGTTATGTACCTGATAACAGATACCAAGAGAAACTGCTCCTCCTCACTTAGCGGTGAGATTTCTGAGCAGTTCATGCAGCCTAATGAGAATTTTAAGAGACTGTTTCTGCAGGAGGGTCAGACGTACACTGGCACAACACTTACGGGAGGAAAAACCTATTACGTTTATGTGCGCCCGCTTTCAAAGCCCACGAGAACAATGGACTTCTATATACTTACTACCCCATTAACGACACCTCAAAATGAGGTGGTTTATGATAAAATATTTACAATGGAAAGGTACTTTGTGAGGCTGAGACTATGGGTGGAAGAGTAAAGGCTTTTGTTTTCTCTGGGATGGCACTGCTCTTGGCAATACCTGCGGTTATCCTTGCTGCCTCGCTGCTGCATATGATGAGCGTCGCCGACACTTCCACCCTGCTCACCATTAAGTCTGATAAAGTATTCTATGCTTCAAAAGACCTGGATGCGAGCATTAGGAGGGCCGCATGCAACTTCATCTACCTCAACACCCAAGACGGGAAGGTGAATGCCTCTGCAGTCAAGCAAAACCTGACAGATATCTGGCTCCAATTCGTGGAGAACGACTACTCCAGTGCCATGAGACTGAACATAGATGTTTATGACAACTTCGAGGTTGCCTATGACCCTTCAAACAGAATTGTGATAATAAACACCTCCAGTGGAGGGATACCTGTTAATATCTCGACACCTGAGGGAGACGTGAACTACAGCTTAACTCTTGGTCCCTACTATCTGCCTCAGAACTGCGGCAATCCCCTGGAAACAGAGTGCAACCCCGTTGCGCTACTTGTAAACTTTGTGAATCTTTCTTCCGGCTCCTCATTTTGCTACTACGGTGGAGCCTGCCCTACCCCCATTGAAATAAAGGTAACAGTTGTGGATAACTGCAACACACCCAGGTTGAATGGAGATGCAAGCGTTGTGGTGAAAGTGATCAACTCCACCGGCGAGGTTGACCAGACAATAACTCTGAGCGACACCGATGGAGATGGAGTATACACGGGCACCTGGCTTCCCGCCTATCCGGACACCTTTACCCTCTCCGCAAGCGCCACCGATATATACGGCGCTGAAGGGGGTGGAAGCGTGGACAACATTCAGGTGGTTGACTGCGGAAGTACCAACAGCCCGCCCGAGGTTTTAAACTTCCAGCCGGGGGATATTGTAACCTGCGGCTCGGGCATTCAGGAGATTTCCTTTGATATTACCGACAACGATCTTGATACTGTGGACTGGGCGATAGTTTACTCCAACGACCCCAATTTCACCTCTCCAAACTACATCAACGGAAGCGTAAACGTGGCAGAGTGTGGAGTGGTATACAATGTCTCAGCTAATCTGACCTATAACGATACCACATACTACTATGTCTTAGCCTCCGACGGCAAGAATACCACTAGGTACCCAGCAGCGCCCATATGGTACTACACAATAGAGGTGTCTGTGCCCAGCACAACCTTAGGCACGTTCTACTACAATACCACCCAAGATACAATCGCTGTGCACGCCCCCTATTCAGGGGATTGCGACGTAGACAATTACGCAACCATCCTGAGGAGCGGAGATGCTAATGAGTACACAATGCTTGACCTGGGCGATGAGTTCACGTACACTTTTGACAATCTAACATGCAACACACCCTACGACATTATTATGAAATTCTACGACCCCGACAATGGCGCAACCCAGCCCTTCAACACCACAATAGATACTATTACCACGGATGCATGCCCCAGCTGTAACATAGAGGAAAACAACATATTCCCTGACCAGACATGGACTGAAGACCAAACCGGGAACATTGATGACAAGACCGATAAAAACAACGACATCGGCGACTGCAACGATAAAAACGATGGTATGGAAGCCAAGGAAAAGTGGAAAGATAATGCAAGGGAGTGGAAAAAGACATTTGGGTTGTGGAAGAAGCAGAGCATCAATAAATTCGCATGCAACGCCCAGCTTGTAGTAAGGTATAAGATGGATAAGAACGACCCGGGTGGCCCGGTTACACTGGTAATAAGATTCTCAGGGGGCGCGAACTACACAGAGGAAAAGGTTGTCACCGACGATACCTCCTGGACAACCTACACAACACCCTGGTTCCCTATAGATGGTCTCAAGGATACTCAGGTGACTTTTGAGCTAAAGGAGCAGGCTGAAAGCTCATGGGGCAACAACAAGGAGAAGAAGGTAAAGATAGACTGCTTCAGGCTTAATTACAAGCATAACTGAAGGTTTCCACAGCACTCACACCATGTGGCAGCATCCCCATAGAGCTACTTTCAGAGAAGACTACTCAGAATAGGAGATGGCTGCTGCTCAAGATTGGAACTGCGGCTGGGAACGCAGACGCAAGTAATTAAGAATAAATATCTGATTAATCCACGGAGCAATATTGACAGGGTATCTTTCTATTTGCAACAACTATTTATATCCCATTATCTCCTTATTTTACGTTATGGAGCCTCTCCTTCTGGTTTCCTTTGTGGTGAGCTTCACGGTAACCTATGTGTTAATCCCTGCCTGGATTAGAGCAGCCCACCGCATTGGTCTGGTGGGCAGAGATATGAACAAGTACTCCAGGCCAGAGGTCGCTGAAATGGGAGGCATAGCCGTGGTGAGCGGCTTCGTGGCAGGGGTATTGTACTACATTGGCCTGAGCACCTTCTACTTCCACCAGGACGCAAACCTCATCTATATCCTTGCCGCCCTTACCACAGTGCTAATAATTACAATTATAGGCATGCTGGACGACCTGCTGGGATGGAAGATTGGGCTGAAGCAGTGGCAGAAGCCGTTGCTCACCCTTGTGGCGGCGCTGCCGATGATGGTGGTTAACGCCGGCGAATCGTCCATGGTATTACCTATTGTTGGAAACGTCGACTTCGGCATACTTTACCCCCTTTTGATTATTCCTCTGGGCATCACCGGCGCTGCCAATGGCTTTAACATGCTCGCCGGCTACAACGGCTTGGAGGCGGGAATGGGGGTGATTATACTAGGCACCCTGGGATTTATAACCTGGCAGTCTGATTTAGGGTGGGTTGCCATCATAGCAGGGTGTATGGTTCTTTCCCTTCTCGCCTTTCTCCGTTATAACTGGTTCCCGGCAAAGATTTTCCCCGGGGATTCGCTTACATATAGCGTGGGGGCGCTTATCGCATGCGTAGCGATACTCGGGAATCTTGAAAAGATAGCTGTGATATTGTTCCTCCCATATTTTATCGAATTCGTTCTAAAGGCACGTTCCAAATTCAAAGCTGAGAGTTTTGGGAAGCCGGCTATGGATAACACACTTTCATTACCCTATAACAAAATCTATGGCATAGAACACATGTTAATTAAACTTCTAAGCAAAGTCTCAAAGCCGTCAGAAATTAGAATCGTTATTGTTTTGTATGTTCTTGAGATTCTTATCGCAGGCTATGCTTTAAAAACCGCATCCATTATTTAATTATGATCGCAATCATTATTGGCACAAGAGCCGAACTGATAAAGACCTTCCCGGTAATGCTAGAGCTCGAGAAGAGGGATATAGAATATACCTTTATTCATACTGGACAGCACGATCTCGGTAACCTTGTGAGGACATTCGGAGTTAAGGAGCCTGATGTGGTTCTTACCCCCCCGCCTAAAGGTAAGACCACAAAGTTCTGGGGTAAGGTTTCAAAGGCGGTGGCATGGAACCTGGGAATCGTACCCAGAATAAGGAATGAGATAAAAAAACGCCAAGATTTAAAGTTTGTGCTTTACCACGGCGACACAATGAGCACAGCCGCCGCTTCTATTGCTTCCTCTGAACTATTAAATCCTAAAAAGAATTTTAAAAACGTACATTTAGAAGCCGGATTACGCTCAGGGAGCATCTTTGAACCCTTCCCAGAGGAGATCTCGCGGAGAATTGCTGATAGATTCTCAGATATTTTGTTTGCTGTCTCTGACCTTTCTGCACAAAACCTGAGAAGGGAAAAGCAAAAAGGAGAAATAATCCCCGTAGGCAATACCATCATCGATTCTGCACAGTACGCCTCTTCACTTGCTAAAAAGATGGGAATAAATGCGCCTTCTGGAGAATATGCCCTCGTCACAGTGCACCGGCATGAGAACATCAAATCAAAAGAAAGACTTAAAAAAATTATTGAAATTCTTAAAAAAGTGCCAATAAAAATCTACTTCATGCGCTATGATAACACAGAAAGACAACTTGAAAAATTTGGTTTGCTTGATAGTCTGGAATCAATAGAGAATCTTGAAATTACCGAGATTAAGTCTTATGTCGAATTTATACAATGGCTGAAGAATGCAAAAATTCTCTTCACCGACGGGGGAAGCGTTCAGGAGGAAAGTCTTGTATTTAAAGTGCCGTGTATAATTTTGAGGAAAAGAACCGAGAGGCAGGAAGGTTTGAAAACAGGTTTGAACTTTTTATCAGAATTTGACGTGGAGAGGACAGTGAGGAAGGTAGAGGAGTATTTGAGCGATAAATTTATTATCCCTGAGTTTAGGAATCCATACGGCGAAGGAGGGGTTTCGCGGAGGATTGTTGAGTATCTTGGTGAAAGTATGTATTTTGAATAGAAGAATGCTTTATGAGTGGAAATTTTAGGAGTTAAATCCACCGGTAAGTACAAATATATGATTCATCCCGAAAAGTGAATGATGAAAGTCTCCCTCATCTGCACTGTGAAAAATGAAGAGAGCACAATTGAGGAATTGCTGGAGTCTATAATGGCTCAGACTAGGCCACCTGATGAGGTTATTATTGTCGATGGTGGCTCTACAGATAATACTCTCAAAATCCTCCGAAGATATAAAGAAAAATTGAGCAATCTTCGGATAATAGAAAAGCCCGGTGCAAATATAGCGCAGGGCAGGAATATCGCAATCGAAGCTGCAAGCAATGAGATAATCGCCTCAACCGACGCTGGCTGTGTGCTCGACAAGCGGTGGCTTGAGGAAATAACCAAGCCTTTTAAAGAAGGTGCAGAGGTTGTGGTTGGTGGCTATCGCCCTCTCGCAAAAAACGATTTTGAGTATTTCCAGGGATTAGTCGTAGCCCCGTCTTTGGAGAGAATTTTTAAGTCTGTCGCAAGGATGTCATCAAGAAGCATTGCTTTTAAAAAAGAATGCTGGAAGAAAGCAGGCGGATACCCTGAGGATACCTATACAGGTGAAGACACCCTCTTTAATCTGCGAATGAAGGAGAAAGGGTGCAGATTTGCTTTTGCTCCTAATGCTATTGTATTCTGGAGGATGCGCCCATCCTGGAGAGCATTCGCAAAGCAATTTTATCTTTATGGTCTTGGTGATGGAAGAACCCGGAATGTTTTTAAGATGAAGGCAAACCTTGTATTAATTATCGGATTTATTGTATATTTATCCATAATACTTGGTATATTGTTTGTAAATCCATTATATTCGTTAATACTTGCAATGACATCCATTATCTACTCATTATTATATGGGGCGATTTACTTCGCAAAGACGAAAAAGCCTAGTGCATTGTACTACATTCCCCTGTTAATACTCGTTAAAAGAATCTCATATATTGCTGGTGCCTATAGAGGGTTGATTGGATGAAAGTTTATTTAAGTCATCTAGGTAGGAGAATTGATTCAGCCTATTATAGAGAATTGCTTGCAGAACCTCCAGTGGACTATATTTTGGACGCCGAGGATGCAAATTTAGTTATTACTAAAAATAAATTCAGCACTGTTGAATATCTGGGAAAGAAACTAATTGAATTTACAAGAGTACCTCCGGTTAGGGTAGTAAGAAAAGAATGCGACGTGGTTCATGCTGCTCATCATCTTGTTTATACAAAAAAACCTTGGGTTGTAGACTTTGAACACGTAATTTCTCTGGCGGGAATGAATAGCGATGTTGCAAATTCATTTCTGTCTAAAAAAATTTTGAAAAAATTTTTACTATCTGAAAATTGCAGGAAAGTTATGCCTTGGACTAATGCAGCAAAAAATAGTTTGTTCAACTTATTAGGCAAGGATTTTGAAAAAAAAGTTAAAGAAAAAGTTGAAGTGTTATACCCTGCGGTTCGACTCCCGGAAATAAAAAGTAAAGAGAATGATAAAATCCGTCTTCTTTTTATAGGACGCCTTTTCTTTGTCAAAGGCGGTATTGAAACCCTGATGGCTTTCAAAGAACTTGAAAAAAGATACGATGTCCAACTTATTTTAATTTCTCAAATACCAGAAGATATAAAGAAAAAATATAGCAGTTCTAATATAATCTTTGAGGGCCCTAAACCGAGTGAAATTATTTATGAACATTACTATCCAAACGCTGATATATTCATTTACCCTTCTATTGTTGATACCTTTGGTTTTGCGATAATTGAGGCCATGTCTTTCGGTTTACCGGTGATAACACTAGAAAATTTTGCAACAAATGAAATTATTGATGATGAAAGGACAGGATTTATTATAAGGGGCTATAAAGAAAAGTGGTACCTGAAAAACTGCCTCCATAACCCAGAGAACAATCCAATAAGTAAGCTAATGAAAAAGATAAAGAATTCTCATAAAGAAAGAAACAGGGTAGTTAGAGATATCGTTGAAAAGGTAAGTCTTTTGATAGAGGATAATAGTCTTAGAAAATATATTAGTGAAAATGCTAGAAGAGAGGTAGAAAAAGGCAAGTTCTCCATCGAGAGAAGAAATAAAAAGCTAAAGGAGACATATGAATCATCTTTAGAATGAAAATCAGAGCTGCTCGTAAATAAATCCTTCCTCAATAGCCTCTTGATAATAAAATTACTGATAAGTTTATAACCATTATCTCACTTTTGTGCTACAACATAAACTTGTGAATAAAAAAACTTCTTTATAAATGGTAAACGGTTTAATTTCCGTGGTAATTTAACATTTCCACCATAATGTATCTCTAAAGGTTCAAAACCCACATATTTCAATACCCTTATAACTTCTTTTAATGAGTATAAACGAAAATGTCCCATATGCCCTATAGTTTCTAATTTTTTAAATTCCTCTACAATATCACCTTGGTAGTCCTTGCCTAAAAGAAATTTAATACGATATGTAGGAATTATGTTTAGTGTCGAAAATATTATTCTCCCTTTAGGCTTTAAAACCCTGTAAACCTCACGTAATGCATGAATAGGATTTATACGTAAATGTTCAAATATTTCTATGAAATAAACTGTTTCAAAACTATTATTACTGAACGGAAAAGTTTCCTTCTCTACATCGACTTTATACACAGGGATATTAAATTCTTGCCATAATTTTCCAGCTCTTTCTGGACGTATGTCAATACCTGTTATATCATATCCCTGTTTCTTTAAGAAAACGGTGAAATGCCCAGGAAAACTGCCAACTTCTAATATTTTTTGATTTTTATCTTCTTTATTTAAAAGTAAAAAAGCGACATTATAATGATTGACATGAGCAAACAAATATCTTCTCCAAAAATCCCTGAACTCTTCAGGTATTAAAACTACATATCTTTCGATTGTTGTAGGGTCAAAAAAGTTTTTCGTCATATAGAGTATTAATAATTTTCTTAAATAAAAATCTTATGCGAATGCTGAGGTTATCAATAAATTGTTCCAATTAAATAAATTTTCTGCTTCTGTGGTACTTTACCACTTGAGTTGATAACTTTTGATGAGAAAGGCTTAATTAAAGCTAATTCTGATGCTAGAGTGCAACTATTATCAGAACTAATTTTTCAATATTCAGTATATCACACTCAAAAGAAAGTTGTGCTGATTGTGTGAAGTATCACCTATTCTCATAACCACACAAAAATTATATCTTGATAATAAGTTTCTGTTTAAATGGGATGAAAGTTACATTATTAGTAAACAGATTCCAGGAAAGTGATAATCAGGGCTGCGTTAAGGTAGCCTACAACATTGCAAAATATCTTGGGTCACAAGTGAAGTTGGATGTCATATATGATAATCGTATTGATTCTTTTTGGAAGAATTTGGTCTATGACATTTTTGTGCTACCAATGAGGCTTATGGGCAAGAAGAGTGACGTATTTCATGCACTTGCCCCTGAAGAGAGCATCGCTCCTCTTTGTTTGCATAAAAAACCTCTGGTGACAACAATCCATGATATGATCCTTTTTGAATTCCCCGAGAGAAGATTTGTTCCCAGAGAGTATTATAAATTTGCTGCAAAAATTGCAAAATATTCTGACCAAATTGTTACAGTATCACATTTTTCAAAGAAAAAAATAAATAAGTATTTAGGGGTAGATTATGAGAAAATTTTAGTAATATATAATGGAGTAGATCATGAAAAATATAGACCAATCAAGACACAAAAAGATAAATTGATCGGATATTTGGGCGGACTTGGAAGAAGAAAAAATATAGAAACTCTGATTAAGGCATTTTATATATTAAAAAATAGTTACAATATTAAACATAAACTTGTAATAGGAGGGACCGGTGCGGAAGAGCTAAATTTAAAAAAGATGGTATCAGAACTCAAACTGGGAAGAGATGTGAAGTTTCTAGGTTATATTCCTGAAGAGAGTCTCCCTGCATTTTACAACTCCCTTGATGTTTTTGTCTTTCCATCTCTTTATGAGGGTTTTGGTTTACCGGTGCTTGAGGCCATGGCTTGCGGAGTACCTGTTGTGGTATCGAATACATCTTCATTGCCTGAAATAGTTGGAGATGCGGGAATTTTAATTGATCCAACAAGTCCAGGCGACCTTGCTCAGAAAATTTATGAGGTCCTTTCAGATCCAAGCCTGCATAATAAATTATGCAAAAAAGTGGTTAAAAGAGCGCAGGAATTCAGCTGGGAGAAAACAGCTGCTGCTTATCTTGATATCTATAAGGAGGTAGTTGGATGAACCTGCTGTTCATCCCTCATGGACCATTATTACCGGACATAAAGACTCGTGGAGAAGAGATGGCATATCTTCTCTCCAGAAAATACAAAGTTTTTTATTTAGACTGGGATGTTAAATATCAAGGAAATATCGTATCTAAGATTTTTTTCATGGCTAAACAACATTTTTCACAAATGAAAGAAAAGAATTATAAAAATAACTTTACAATTATTAAAGTTCCTTACTCAGCCGTATATTCTCTGAAAGGAATAAAAAAACGACAACTATCCAAATTCAGCCTTAGTTATAACAGAAAAATACTTGAGAAAATCATAAAAGAAAAGAACATAGATATAATAATAAATCAATCAATGGATATGTGGGACACTTCTGATTTGAATGTGCCTTATATTTATGATATTGTTGATATACCCCCTTCTGGAGAATTTTCCGATTTTATTATCACCCAAGCGAAAAATGCTGCATCTGTTACCTGTATTTCTCACTACATAAAAAATGCACTGGAGAATTTTAGTATAGATTCGGAAATTATACCTAATGGAGTTGACCTTCAATCGTTTCACTCAAATGTGGAGAAACTGAAATTTAATAAATATGTTATTGGATACATTGGCAATCATGGGTGGTGGAGTGGTTTGGATTTTTTATTGGATGTATTTAGAGAAATTCAGGACGAAAACCTCTTATTAATCGTAGGTGGTGGTTCTGAAGTACCAAAAGCGAAAGAGAAAATAAAAAGAGAAAAAATAAAAAATGTTATTCTAACAGGCCCTATACCCAAAAGCGATATAATAAAATATTTTCATTCTATAAATCTGGGTGTATTGCCTTTCGAGAAGAATATATTAACCGACGCATCAGTACCTATAAAGGTTTTGGAATATACTGCCTGCAAAAAGTTGGTTTTGGCAACTGACTTGGAAGAGCTTAAGAGATTAAAACTGTCAAATTTGACTCTAAATCCAAGGGATAAAAATAAATGGATATCTTTAATCAGAGAATTAAAGGACAGAAAGTGGGATAACAGTTGGAATAAAGAGATAGAAACTTATGACTGGCAGAATCTAATTAAAAAGATGATTAAAATAATAGAGGAGGTTTGAACATTGGATCTTGTGGAACTTTTTTTGAATACAACGCTTTATGATCAGAAAAACAAGGCCTACCGGAGCTATTGTTCGCCCGAAGGTTGTGGGGACATATACCCTGAGATAACTGCCTATGCTGTAAATCTGGCTTGTATTCTCTATAAAAAATACAAAAAAGAAGAGCTTCTTGAAAGAGCAATAGAATGCGCAGAGTATCTAATAAATTTAAGTTCCGAAACGGGAGGAATAGCAGGTCACTCAGACAAGTTTTTATATGCTTTTGATACTGGAATTTTCATTTCAGGATTGTTTGATTTATATGAAATAACTAGTGAAGGAAAATACTTAAAATCTGCCAAAAAAAGCCTAAAATGGCTATTATCACTCTACAATGGTACAACCTTTAGGGCCATTGATAAAAACACACACCCCAATGATTGGGATAAGACCTCCTCAATACATTTGGCTAAGCTTTCAATACCGTTGCTTAAGGCTTGGAAGATTCTAGAAGAAGAGAAATATAAGAAAATCACAATAAATTTATTAGATTGGGCAGTCAGCTTACAATCTGGTAATGGTCGATTTCGTCTAAACAAAAACATCTCTCTAACTTTTACACATTTCCACTGCTATGCAACGGAGGGATTTCTATATGCATATGCATTGCTAAATGACGAGAAATACTTTGATATAGCAAAGAGAGGCGGAGAGTGGCTAGCTTCTGTTCAAAATGAGGATGGTTCTCTATATAGATGGTACCCATATTCGCCAAAAGTAAAGGGATTTATACCAATAGATATGATTTACAGAGAAAAAGCTCATGATGCTACCGCCCAAGCAATAAGAATATGGAAGGCTTTAAAAATTAACAAAAAGGGCATAGCAAACGCTGAGAAATACCTAGAATCCCAGTTAAATGGAAGTGGTCTTCCATTAGTGAAGAGAAAATACCTATTTTATTGGACTACACCAAAGGAAATATGGTCCTGGCCCACTTTTTTCTACATTCATGCCGTAATAATGGATGGAATAAATGATATAGTTGATATTTTTTAAGTTTATTTTTTAATACATACGAATCCAATATTTACTGGTAAAAATTTTCCGATAAAATATTTAATTGGCGCGGTAGTTACCCTATACGCATTTATAATTATTTTAGGTAGTTTCCTACCATATCTCGTTTCATCAAAGGCAAATAGAATTTTTGAAATTCTGTCTAGTCCCCAACTGTATCTCTCTACAACTTCAAAATTTAGAGACTTTAAAATTTCGTTAAGTTCTTTACTTGTATATTCCGTTTCCCACCCCCAAGGCCAATCATCATGCATCATTTTATACTTTTTATAAATCGTATGAAAAGAATATTTATTTGGGACATCCAAAATCAAATACCCACCTTTTTTCAATATTCTTTTTTGCTCATTTAGAGGTCCTATCATATCTTTGAAAAAATGGAGGACTGCCGAAGAAAAAACTAAGTCAAATATTTCATTCTTAAATGGAAGATAGCGCAAGTCGGCTCTTATAAATGTAACATTTGCTTCTAAATAATTTGCTGTAACCCTAGCTGCCTTAAGTGCATGTATAGACAGATCTATTGCGACAACTCTCCTGTTCATCGTTGCTAAGAAGGAAGAATCAATCGCAGACCCGCATCCAGCTTCTAACACTAAAGAATTTTTCTTAGAATATCTTAATAATAATTTTTCAAGATTTTTATGCTCTTTTTTATGGCTTAGAACTGCATTAAAAATGTTTTTTATATAATTATCCCATATATTATTATACTCCAAAATATACCTCCATCAATATTAAACTGGTTTTGTAAAATTACAACAATAATAATTTTTTGTTACATTATTATTTATATTTTTGTTGACCAGGTAGAAGGTATTAATTTATGAAGGTACTAATTATAGGTCTTGATGGAGCTACTTGGGACTTGTTGGAACCATGGGCAATGGAAGGTAAACTCCCGACAATTAAGTGGCTAATGGATAATGGAGCATGGGGTGAGCTGGAAAGTACATTTCCACCAATTACATCTCCAGCTTGGATATCTTTTGCTACAGGAAAAAATCCCGGGAAACTAGGAATATATGACCTGATGAAAAAGATAGACGGAAGCTATGAGTTCACGAGCGTAAAATCGACAAGCTACGACAGCGATACTATCTGGGACATTCTTGGAAAAAATAATTTAACTTCTGGGGTAGTAAACATCCCAGGGACATATCCTCCTAAACCTATGAAAGGTTTTATGGTTACCGGTTTACTTACCCCTTCTACCAGAGATGAGTATACATATCCACCGGAACTCAAAATGGAAATCGACAAAGTTGTTCCTGGATATGAAATATATATTCTTGCCGAATATCTTCTTAAAACATACGGAATCGAAAAATTTCTAGATGAATTATATAAAGTAATTGAAAAACAACTTAAATTAATAAAATATCTGATAAGAAATAAATATTGGGATTTTTTCGTTTTCAATCTTATGGGTGGAGATTGGATGCAACACTTTTTATGGAAATACATAGATAAAACACATATTTTATATGATGAAAATTTGGGACATATATATGGTTCTGAAATTTTAAAATATTATCAGAGAATAGATACCTTCATAAGAGACCTTTTAAATTTAATGAAAGAAAAGAATGAGGATTTTATTATAATATTAATGAGTGACCACGGTTTTGGGAAAATAAATGGTAAATTAAACATTAATGATTGGTTATTAAAAAAAGGATACTTAAAAATAAAATCAGAACAAAATAGAGCACTAGACTTCCTACTTCGTTTGGGAATATCACGAGAAAAAGTAAATTACTTAATACATTTGTTAAAACTTGATAAATTTAAAACAATACTTCCTAAAAAAATCAGAAAACTAGTTCCAAAAGAAGAGAGATATGCTACTTTAGATGAGATATCTATCAACTGGTCAGAAACGAAGGCATATTCTTTTGGATGTTATGGCAAGATATATATTAATTTAAAGGGACGGGACCCTCAAGGGTGTGTAAAACCCGAAGATTATGAAAGTTTGCTCAAAGATATTATTAATGGTTTAAAAGAACTTAGAGACCCGCATACTGGTAAAAAACTAAAGTTAAGATTTTTTAGGCCTTACGAGATTTACACGGGAAATATGAAAAATGCGCCGGACCTTCAGGTGCTCATTGAGAATGGTTTATACGATACAGATGCCCGAATAGGACATAGTGAACTTTGGAGCGTGCCCCAATATAAGTGTGGAGAGCACAGAATGAATGGCATTTTTCTTGCCTATGGAAAAGGCATAAAAAAAGATGAAAAAATCAAAGGTGCAAAAATCTATGATATCGCACCCACAGTTTTACATATATTTGGTTTGCCAATTCCAAAGGATATGGATGGAAAAGTTCTGGATGATATCTTTGAAAAAGATTCAGAATTTATCAAAAGAAAAAAAGTATATATAGAATACGGAAGAGAAAAAGAAAAAATCAGAACTAAGATTAAAAATATAAAAATGAAATTGCAGTAATTATTTATAGTAGGTGGTTAGCTATGGCAAAAGTAAAAATTGAAATAAGCGAAGAAATATATAGAAAAATAAAAGATATTGTAGAAAAAACCGAGGAGTTCTCCTCAGTTGAGGAATATGTGGAATTTGTTTTAGAAGAAGTCCTAAAAGAGGATGAAGAGGAAATTAACGAAGAAGGCGAGGAAAAGATAAAGGATAGACTTAAGGATTTGGGATACCTCTAAATCCTCCTAGAACGCAAATATTTGATTTTTTGAATAATAGATAGTAGCACTTCTCTATCTTCATCTTTTATCGCTTTTATAAAAAACAGTAGTAAGGCATATAAAATGTTCATTAAAACGAAGCTTATTAACATAACGGGAAATGTCCTTAATGGAATAAAATATTCCAAAATAAAAGTTATGCTATAAATTGCAATGAAACCTGAAATAAGAATCTTAAAAAATCCTGCATCTACGCTAAATTCTCCTATCTTTCTATAGCTCAATCGTAAAAACAATATACTTCCGATTAAGTAAGTCAGCAAAGTGGCAGCAGCAGCACCAGAAATACCATATTTTGGAATAAGTAGATAGTTAGCTATCACATCAAAGGTCGCCATCACAACAGTAACATAAAATATATTTCTACTCAGCTTCAAAGCAGCCAGTATTGCTATATTTACATTTCCTAAAACTGAAAATAATAGAAAACCAATAGATAGTAATAAAAGAGAAACTTTACCGTCAATAAAGACATTTCCAAATAATATCGTCAATATTTGGGAAGGATATAGGAACATTATCAAGAATAGGGGGAAACCTAATATAAATATCCATCTAGAAGTAGTCTTTATAACTTGAATAAACTCTTCTCTCTGTTTCTTAGTATAAAGTTCAACAATTGTGGGTAAGAAGACTGGAATAAAAAAAGTAGGAACCATAGAAATAAGCCTAGCCAGAATTAAAGCCGCATTATAAATACCTACTTCTTTCATATTAAGGAAGTATCCGATCATTAAAGTATCTATATTACTGTAAATAACCATAAAAAAAGATGAAAATGAAAGAGGCAATGAATAGTTTATCAGCTCACGAGTTATATTTATTGAAGATGTTTTTAATTTAAAAATTGGAAAGGTTTTCTCCAATAAATATAAAAATAATCCAATAGACAACACATAAGAAAGTAAATATGAAGTAGCAGCCCCTATCAAATTGAATCCGAGAGACAACAAAATAAATGTGACTAAAACAAGCATTATACTCTGGAAAATATAATCGGTAATTGTGACGTATTCAGCTTTTTTAAAAGAGAAAAAAATTTGTATAATAATCCTAGTAATAGCATAAAAAGGCAGTGTTAATATGATGATCTTTAATATCAGAGATAAATCAGAAGATTTGAATATATGTACAGAGACCCAATCCGACAAAAATATAATTAAAACCGAGATGAAACTGCTCCAAATAGCAACTATTTTAAGTGAAGAGACTATAACTCCTTTTACTCTTTGATAATCTTCTTTAGCTAAATAATAGGAAACATATCTACTGACACCTACCCCTAGTCCTAACAAAGCCAATGGTGTCAAAAAGCTTAAAATGGTCAGAGAAAAAGAAAGGATACCATAAGCTTCAGGTCCCATGTACTTTGCAACAATAACACGGTAGATAAGTGTAAAAACTTTAGAAATTATGGTTCCTAATATCAAAAAAATAGATCCTTTAGCTATTAACCTCAGACTTGGAGTCAATCTGCCCATAGGTAGCCACTCTGGTTAACAGGATAGTAGATTTAAGGAACATACTTATAAACATACACATAACCATTCTGATATACCAACTTAAAATGCTTCATCCCCTTGCCCAAACCTGTATTGAATGGCAGCAACTTGGCCAATACTTTGTTCGCCCAATCAGGGCGATAATTACCCTGAGCATCCCGCTGAACCAGCGCCCATATGAGGTAGCTGTCACCGGCGTTAACCACCGCATAGGTGGTGAACCCATAGCGCTGCAAAATTGACTGAATATTGGCGTTGTCCTGCTTCGGGTCCCCGGTTTTCTTCACCCTAAAGGAACTGATGAAAAGCTCGTCTCTAGCGTGGTAATTAATTGCCCCGCTCTTGCCAAACTCCTCGACGCTTACCAGTACATAAAGTGGCAGGTTTTCAGGGTTGTAAGGCTTTACCCACTTGTAGAATTCCTCCTCTGTGGAAGTGAAAGCTTTCGCCACGTCGATGTTCCTTCCATGACCAGCGCCACTCCCTCCGGGCACCGCAGGCCCAGAGTTACCCCCGTCTACGATAGTTCTGCGCTCTGCGAAGGTCTGCATGTGATAGCCGTAATCCCACCAGTGGAAGAGGAGGGCATTTTCAGGCGTGTTCTTTTTAATCCACTCGCCAGCGTCTTTCCATGGCATAACCGAGAGGTCTGCATTCTTCATTCCTGTAACATAATTAATACCACTTATAAGATGGGGGGTCATAAAGAAGAGTAGAACAGCTACCACGATAAAATAATTTATCTTATAGGTTCTAACTTCGTTGAGGGTATCTACCTTTCTAGATTTCAATTTCTTAATCAATTTTTCTTTATTAGAGTTTAATGCATAGGCTGCAAGAGAGGCGAGGAAAAATGGAAGGATAAAGGACAAATAGACCGAAAGGCGTACCATCCAGCGGAAGGCAACGATGCCAAGGAGGACCCAGAGGATTGCGAGAAGTGAATAGAAATCTCTTTTTTTATAGAGAGAATATCCAAAATATGCTATTGTCACAGGGACGGTAAGAAGAAGCAATCCATATGTGGATTTGAAATCAGCAAAGCTGGAGGTTCTGAAGTAGGCGACAGTTGCGCCGGTAAAACTCTTCTCTCCTGTGATAAACATCTTGATAAATTTAATGAAGAGTTCTACCATATGACCCAAATATCCCGAGGCTATACCAGCGATGATAATTACAGCGACGGAAGAAACTGCAGTCTTTCTCGGGTCGATGTTTCTGTAAATTGATATGATGTAGGTAAGGCTGAGAAAGGCGGTGAAGTAGGCGAGCAGGCTGGGGGGATAAATCCGGAAAAGCATTGGCTGCGTAGGATCTATTGCAAGCTCAAAGAGGGTGCCAACTGTTATAAACACAAGATAGCTTTGGGGCAGGGAAAAACTCTTCTCTCTGCTGAAGATAATGTAGAGGAGGTATAACAAAGCTGCGGTGGTTACTAGCCCGAAATAGAAGATATTACCGCCCCATGTCTTCCAAGCTATGACCATGAATATTCCTGAAAGTGCTGCATAGCCAGCTTGCCTACGCGGTTCACTGGCTTTTACTGCCTTAATAAAAAGTAACACCCAGAAGAAGATAAGGAGGTCACCGAGGCTTTCCTGACCGGTATCGCCCGCGGTACTGCGCGTCATTGCAAAGCTTGAGAATGCATAAATAAGAGATGTTATTCCTGCGATTTTTACATCATTCTTCAACTCTCTGGCTAAGAAGAAAGCCACCACCGCAGTCATTCCACCAAAAACCGGTCCCATGATGAACATGAAATTCATTACCCCTTCCGGTGTGGGAGGTGCACCAAGAGAGATAAGGACTTTGTAGAGATAGCCGATAACCATAGATAAAATAGTGCCGCCACCTATGGTTACAATTCTTCCCGTGGGATAATAGGCAAGGGTATCAACAAGCTCACCATTGATAATCTGATAATACTCTGTTTTAACGCCAGAGAAGTACATGGCAAGACGGTAAAAATAATAGGAGTCGGGGTCAAAAAAAATCTCATGGCGGGTGGCATATCTCATAGAAAAACCAATCAGAAAGATAGCCACTAATATTCCCAGGGTTCTGTATCTCTCAAGCTTTGGTAGAATCTCGTTTAATCTGGCTTCGCTCATGAGTACCACTTCAATACAAATTTCTTGTATTATTAAAACTTTTCCCCACTATTGGTGTTTAACTAACTATCCCCACAAATCCTTATAAACTATCTGTAAGGAAATAGCATACTACAACAATGTTCGTAATTACCTAACAATGGCAGAGAGGAGAAAAAGCAACTTTTGAAGCCGGGGGTGAGATTTGAACTCACGTAAAGCGGATCTGCAGTCCGCCGCCTCGCCTCTAGACTACCCCGGCTTGGTAGCATACTTTGCCTCTACTTTGACCTCATCAAATATATTCATTATGGAAAACTTTTTAATGTTATGCAAAAGTATATAATGAACAATAATGATAAATTCGTAAAGCTGCTAGGAGGCATCATCTGCTATGACAGACTTTAAGAGTGAGGTTATTGCAGCGGGTGGCGAGGGCATTGCCGCATGCTACCAGTGCGGCACCTGCAGCGGAGGGTGTCCTACCGTTTCTGCCATGGATTATACTCCAAGGCAGATAATTCGCATGGTGAACCTTGGTATGCGCGATCGCGTGCTGAGTAGCAAGACTATCTGGCTTTGCGCCTCGTGTTATCAATGTCAGGTGCGATGCCCAAGAGAGGTTAAAATAACCGAGGTAATGGCGGCGCTTAAGAGCATGGCCATGAAGGAGGGGTACAATTCGAGCATCGCCAAGCCAAGGGCTGCGTCGTTTTATAGGAACTTCAACGAAATCGTGGCTAATCTTGGAAGGCAATTTGAGCCTCTGCTGCTGTTGAAGGCTACACTGGGTAGCAGAGAGGGCATCGCCTCAAAGCTGGGCTACCTTCTAAAGAACGCCCCCTTTGGAATCACGCTCATGAAAAAGGGCAAGCTCCCCTTCAAGCCAGAGAAAATCTCTGGTAGCGAGGAGGTTAGGAAGATATTCGAAAATGTGGCTAAGATGGAGGCAGGAGAATGAGCTATGCTTACTACCCTGGCTGCTCTCTGGAAGCTACCGCAAAGGAATATGACATAAGTTTCAGGAGTGTTTTCACCGCTCTGGGCTTGGAGTTTGAAGAGCTCGAAGACTGGAGCTGCTGCGGAGCCTCAGCGGCGCATGCAACGAGCAAGCTTCTTTCGCTTGCTTTGCCAGCTCGAGACCTAGCTAAAGCGGAGGCTCAGGGCAAGGATGTAGTCGCACCCTGCCCGGCGTGCTACCAGAATTTGAAGCAGGCTCGCGAGTACGTGCTTGAGAGCGAAGAGAATCGCGAAAAGCTGAGCAAGGCTCTCGAGGGCACAGGCTTAGAGGTGAAGGGGGAGGTTAAGGTAAGGCACCCCCTGGATGTACTGGTCAATGACTTGGGCATAGAGGCTCTTGCTGAGAAGGTGGCTGAGCCGCTGGAAGGCTTGAGGGTTGTGCCCTACTACGGGTGCTACATTACCCGTCCGCCAGGCAAGGAGAGCTTCGACGATGTGGAGAATCCCACCAGCATGGACAAGATAATCCAGGCTTTGGGCGCTACGGTGCTGCCCTTTACCAGAAAAACGCGCTGCTGCGGTGGACCAGTGATGATGAGCAACGAGGCGACGATGCACAAGCTGAGCTACGAGATAATCAAGGAGGCGAAGGAAGCGGGTGCTCAAGCGATAATCGTCGCTTGTCCCCTGTGCCACATGAGCTTGGACGCCAAGCAACCAGAGATTGAGAAGCACTACGGTGAGGAGCTGGGCATACCCGTGCTGTACATCACCCAGCTAATAGGCTTAGCTTTAGGTCTTGACCCATATGCGGAGCTTGGTCTGGACAAGAACATAGTCAGCACCGAGAAGATAGTTCAAAAGTACTCAAAGAAAATGGTAAAGGCAAAGGCATAATAGCGATTTCTTTAAGCGAAAGCTTTATCTTGGAGTAGATTAAAAAATATTCATGAGGTGGTGGATTTATGGGAGAATTACCTGTAGCTGCGTGTGGTAGGATTATTAGGAAAGCGACAAATATGCGTGTGGGCAGGGACGCTGCTGTGGTACTTGCTGAACTGCTCGAGGAGATAGGCACTGAGATCGCGAGCGAAGCTGGGAAGCTCGCCAAGCACGCGAAGAGGAAGACCGTCAAAGCCAGTGATATCAAGCTGGCAAGCAGGTAGGCTCAAACCCTGCGCTTGAATATATAGTGGTCTCCATCTATGCCCACAAGTTCCCAGCCCCTTTTTCCCATTTTATTTAGAAGGTTCTCCAGGCTAAGCATGCCTTTTTCTTTAGTGTGCCTGACGTTAATCACCTCATACTCGAAGGTGTCCATACCATACCTCCAGACAAATTATAAAGATACAAGTACAATATAAATCTGGCTTTTGGAGAGGTGGTAAATGCAGGCTTCGAGAGGCGTTCAGGTTCTCGGTTATGTGCTCGCCGCAGTATTCATGCTGGTAGGCGTGCTTGTGGTATCCTTTTTCATGGGGCTATTCATTAAGGGCGTTTCCATACCCAACGTTCTCGCCATCTTCGCAGCGCTGTTTTTGATATCATACCTTTTGATTAGAAAAGACCCGGTTAGAAACTTTCAGAAGATTATAATTGCATGTATAGTTGTCCTCCTCTTTGAGATTACAGTGATAGGTGCAGTGATGATATTTGCCAGCGTGGGTATAGCTGCCGACATCCTGGTTATACTTGCAGCGATTATTTTAGTGTACGAAGTGCTCAAGGTGGAGAAGAGGGTCCGCGAGATTTATGAGCGAGCAAAAGAGTGCAAGCTGGAGGAGGAGGATATAAAAGAAATTTTCAGAGAGCCCAAGAAGAAGGAAAAGAAAAAAACAAGGCAGAAGAGAAAACAGCCACCGAAAACCTCGCTGAAGGAAGTGGTCTCGCGAGGGGAGGGCGGCGTGTTTTCAAGGCGAGAAGGTTAGCGCAGGCTTGCCATATCCGGGCTTAACAAGAAAGTCCTCATCCTGGTATGCTATTTCTCCGCGCAGTAGAACCGTATCAACGGCTCCACGAAGGCGCCACCCCTCGAAGGGGGAATATTTCGCCTTCGAGTGGAAATCCTCGGCGCTAACCACACCTTCGCGGCGCATGTCCACAACAACAAGATCAGCGTCTTTACCAGGAAGAATGGAACCCTTATTCTCAAGCCCCAAGAGCTTTGCCGGTGCCTCGCAACAGAGCTTCACCAGCTCGCTCACGCTCAGCCTTCCCCTGTTTACCATGGTGAGGAGGAGTGGAAGCATTGTCTCAAGATTGGGAACGCCTGAGGCTGCCTCGAGAGGGCTATCATCTTTGTCCGCAAGCGAATGAGGAGCATGGTCGCTGGCTATGCATGAGATTCTGCCCTCTTTAAGCGCGCTCCACAGCGCAGCTACATCGCCAGCGGAGCGCAGCGGAGGGTTGGTCTTTGCATAGCTCCCCATTTCTGCGAGGGCCTTTCTGGTTAAAAGAAGGTGATGCGGGGTAACCTCACAGGTGGTGTGCTCATTGAGATAATCTAAAGCCTTCGCAGCTGAGATGTGGCAGATGTGCACCCTCTTTTTTAATCTCGAGGCAATCTGAGCAACTCTCTCCACGGCGATGCTTTCTGCCTCCGGACTGCGAATTTCGCAGTGCTTTGTGAAGTCGTTTCCCACGCTTTTGATTTTCTTCATATTGCGCGCTATCGTTGCGCCGTCCTCAGCATGCACCGCCACGAAGCTTGCTATTTTAAGAGCCTCCTCTACGG
>Ga0209426_1000601_pt1 | contig 33106 bp, 41 predicted proteins | sample Deesub1362B_J571_FD_187697 | JGI IMG/M metagenome (GOLD analysis project Ga0209426, IMG submission 187697) | Deep oceanic, basalt-hosted subsurface ecosystem from Juan de Fuca Ridge flank, Pacific Ocean, CORK Borehole 1362B_J2.571 (SPAdes)... ...
GGTTGTTAATCCAATAGGTACATCAGCCAAGGCAGATGTACCAAAGAGATATCTCAAGAGGAGGGTTTATGTGATTGTTACAAAGTATGTGGTAGAAGAATGAGTCTGTGAATTTTGTCCCAAAACCGTAAATGTTGCTGTGTTACATATCATTCTCATTCTTTTTAGCCTGTCTCCCAATATTAGCTAAGTAGAATAACATCCAGTCCTGCCTTACTTTGCAGAAAATTTAAAGGAAAATTTAAAGAATTGACTGTAGACTCGAATTATGCTCATTGCAATTGAAGGTATCGACGGTTCGGGAAAGACAAGTGCTGTAAATTTTCTCAGAGAGGAGCTTCGAAAAAGGGGTTACGATGTTGTTGTATTTAAAGAACCCACGGGAAGTGAGTGGGGTGTAAAGGTTATGACCTCAGAAGGTTTAAAGCCCGAGGAGGAACTCGAACTTTTTATTCTGGACAGGAAATATGATGTGGAAAGAAACATACTTCCGTCTCTGAAGGAGAACAAGATTGTTTTGATGGATCGCTATTATTATTCCACGATGGCGTATCAGGGGGCGCTGGGGCTTGATGTTGAGGAAATACGTAAAAAGAATGAAGAAATAGCCCCCAAACCAGACCTTGTAATCTTTCTTGATATTGATCCGGCTAAAGCAATCAGAAGGATAGAGGGAAGGGGAAGACCAGACAGGTTTGAGGACATCGGGTATCTGCAAAAAGTCAGAGAAATTTTTCTCTCTCTGAATGATGAAATGGTTGTAATAGATACAGATGAATCACCTGAAATAGTGAGGAAAAAAGTACTCGATTGCGTTTTAAGTATTTTAACGTAGTTATTTCAGCAACACCTTAACTAGTTCTATATCATTGACCAGACCCATAAGTCTATTCTCAGCGTCCAGAACTGGCATGTGGTCAATGTCATTTCTGACCATCTCCTTTGCGCATTTGGAAACGGAAGTCTGTGGATATACGAATACAGGTTTTTTCATGAAATTCTTAACCGCCTCCTTTGGCAGCTTCACAACACTTACTTCGAAATATTTTACGGAAAAGTCCCTTATACTATCCCATGTCCAGGCATCATCTGAGTCGCTTGAAGAGGAATAATGGGTTTGCTCAATAAATTCCTCTATAAGGGATTCCGTGAGCATTATTTTTTCATCTATTCTTCCCACAACCTCTGCATTGTTGTCGAGTATCGGGCAAAGTTCCGCATTGGCAACGCGCATTATTTCTCCAACGATGTTCAACGGCGTCTCTTCCCAGACACACGTAACCTCTCTTGAAACGTATTTTTCCACAACTTCCTCGATTGACATCTCCGAAATCTTCTTCATCATGTCTCTCAATGTAATAATGCCAACCAGTTCTTCACCATCAAGAACAGGCAATCGACGAAATCCTGTTTTTGCAAATATCTCAGCTACTTTTTTAATGGATTCTGATGCCTGTACGGTCGTTGGATTCGGGGTCATCAGGAGAGCAAGTTGATCCTCATCAATCTTCCTCAGAAGGTCTTTTCTTGTAACTATTCCTGCTAAACTTCCATTTTTGATGACAGGAACGGCGGAAATATGGTATTTCTTGAAAAGACCGAGTACATTTTCTCTCGTATCTGGGAGAGTGGCATATATTACATTCTTATTCATTACATTTTCAGCCTTCACGGTATCCACAGAATATCAAATGGATAAATATTTTTCCCCTACATTTCGGAAATCGAAATGTTGCCAAAATGAAATAATCTTCTGAACCTTTATGCATTATGAATCGTTCAAAATTGCAGTACTGTCTAATGTAAACACAATTCACAAAAGTTATTTAGTTTATCAGCCCATATTAAAAATATGGAAGAAATGCATACACCTGAAAGTGCAGAAATTGAAGAAATGTTTGAGGCATTCAACGAGATACTGATGGAGAAACCTGAATCATTCAAAAAAATGTATAAGCAATTTTACGACTGGTGGCAGAGCATTGTTTACTGGAATGGTGAACTGGGAATCTGTTAAAACTTCTTATATTACTTCCGTTTCTTCCTGTAACTAACAGAATTACATTAATAATCCTCAATTTCTAAAAAACCAATTTGATCGTAACAATCTCAAAAGGTTTGACTTTAATCTCAATATTCTCTCCGGCTGTTATTTCCTCCAGTTCTTCTTCAATCAGGTTTGTTTTTACAGCTTTTTCAGGTTTTTTAAATAAAACCAGACGAGCGTCAGTCTCCTCACCCGATGCCTCGTAGAACCTCAGAATCACACCTTCTCCATCTTCTGATGGTTTCAGAGCGGTCATTACAATGTTGTCGGGCTCAAGTTTTAAAAAAGACCTCTTAACACGGAATTTTTTAGCTCTTGGCAATTGCATCGCAACAAGGTCATAATTGAATTCAAATCCATGTTTATATGATTTTGCTCCCCTCCAGTCTCCTTCATGTGGATAAAGAGAATACCTGAATGTGTATGTTTTAAGCTCTCTTGCATCCGGAACAGGTATTGCAGGGCCAGCCATTCCGTCTGATGAGAGCATATCCACACCTCTGAGTAATGTGATATAAACGCTACCCTCTCTGACCTCATTCTCCGGAGTTCCTTTATTTATAATTGTCATTCCAATCTTTCCATTGCTGTAATCAACCCATCTGAGGGAGGGAAATATTCCTGAAGGCTTCTCTTTCCATCCCTCAGGCTCATAATAGTACTGGTTTGTTGGCCTTGTTACAGTACCGAACTGAGAATCGCAGCAGTATTCAGGGATTTTGAAGATTTCTGTTGAAAATCTGACCCTCAACCTCAACCGTGGATGTTCTTCTTTGACAGTGGTTACAAAATCTATTCTCGGCAAATCTCTGTATACTATTATCTTTTTTCTCACCTTCTGGAAATTGTGCCGCCAGATCATAGGCCTAAGAGTATCCACGAGCCTGTAGGGCCATCTCAGGGAAAAGTAGTCCACTTCAATGTGTATAACCCGTCTTACTGGAGATTTCTCAATCCAGAAGTTCTTCATTCTGAAGGAACCGTATCTTACTCCTTCCCCACCTTCTGTTTTGAGCGGGCAACCTGTAGTCTCTTTGTGACAGTATAAATCTCCGATCTCCTCTTCAAGAACAAGCTCATTTGCCCTGCAAACCTTAATCCCGTTCTTAATTACATCAATTAGTCCATTTCTGGAATTAAATCTTACATCAAAATTCTTCGTTTCGATTATGTTACCTTTTATTCTGATAAAATTACCGTTGCCCTTGGGCACACCCTTCATAATTTTATATACTTTATATCCAGCAGCAGGAACGTTTGCAACGAAACCAATCCTCGCGTATCTCAGAGATTCATCTTCATATCTTGTAAATCTGAGAATCTCCACATCTATTTCTTCATCCTCACTCCTCAGCCCCCCAATTTTTTTCACATCTCCCTCATCAAAGTTTAAATCAACTTCAACCCAGTTGGAGACGTCCCACGACAGGGGATTGAAAACCACCACATCCCCATATGTTTCTTTCCTCAAGTCAGCATCGATAACCTCTTTAAGAACCTTAGGGGTGAGATAAGACAGTTTAGTCTTTAAAAACCCGATATAGTCTCTAACCTCTTCATATGCACTGTCCATACTTGTTCCGGGAATAACATTGTGAAATCCCATAAACAGAATTTTTTTCCAGAAATCCCTGAGCTCCTCTGTGTACTGCTCATGGAAATTTAAAATCTTGAGTATCGCAACATACCTTTCAAAACTGAGTAACCAGCTCTCATATCTCCTCAGGCTCTTCTTTACCCATATCCTGCTTGAAGAGCAGTCGGGAAAAACATCAGAATACTTGCCTGAAAACATCTCGCCTCTCCTTATCGGCATCTCCACGGGCTCTTTCTCAAGAGCTTTAAAAAATTCAGATGGCGTTGCTATTTTCATTCTTGATCTGTGCTTCTTGTTCCATTCATTCACAATTTCAGAAGTATCCGATCGTGGTATCGTGATTCTGCCACCGTAAGGAATCAGGATGTGGTTTGTCAGAGAGATTCTCCTCAGCTCAAGGTATATTCTTTCTAACTTGTTCAAATCGGATTCGGTTATAAATCCAAGAGGCATCCAGTGAGCTATTATCTTCGTGCCATCCAGCCCCTCCCACAGAAACTCAGATGGATTTCTTTCAGGGCATCCACTCCTGAACACAACCCACTTATACCCTGATTTAGTGTATATTTGTGGAAGCTGGGCATTCTTCCCGAATCTGTCCACCTGCCACATAACCGGGACTTCAACACCGAACTTCTCTTTTATGTAATTTTTACCAAAGAGTATTTCTCTTACAAGCGTCTCCTCCTGTGGCAGCATCGTGTCTGCCATCAGATACTCACCATCAGCAATCTCAATTCTTCCCTGCTTTATGTATTCTCTCATTCTTGAAAATAACTCAGGAAGCCTCTTCTCCACCTCTTCAAGCAGAAAAGTCTGTTCTATTGTGAATTTATAGTCATCAGTTTTATCGAGAATGTCAATAACTTTCTTCAGAATCAGGTCTATTGTCACATAGAAGAAATCCTCTTTTGTGAGAAAGCATATTGCATCGTAATGAGTATGTGGAACAAGATAAATCTCATCCGGTTTTTCTTCGGCCTCTTCTTCTATTTCTCTTTCGGAATTCATCTTTCCTGACAAGTTTGTGGCTAAAAAAATAGAGGTCAGCAGGAAATCAGAAAAACTGGTATTTTAGACCTTCTCATAATTGCATTTGCTGTACTTCCAATCAGGATTTCTTTCACCATCCCCCTGCCAAGCTTTCCTGCTACAATCAGAGTTGCATCCTCATCCTCAGCAACATCCAGAATACTCTCTGATGCTTCACCCGAGTCAACCCTCTTTTTGACGGAGAAGGACAACTTCTTCTCATATTTCTCGAGTTGCCTCTTCGCTTCGCTGACATTTTCCTCAGTCTCCTCAGGACTTCCATAATCAACCACATGGTAGAGGACACCCTCCTTAACTTTCTCTTCAAACTTTTTGATCCTGCCAATTATTGCGTCCGAGCAGGTTGATAAATCAAGTGCTATAAGTGGTTTGTCAAATAAACGGTTACATTCAATTTCTTTTTTGGGTCTCTTTTTTTTCCTGTCCCATTTGTAATTTAGAAGTAGAACAGGAACTTTACTCGTTCTGGCAACGTTTCTTGCTGTACTTCCAATCAGCATCTCTCTGAGAATGTTTTTACCCTTGGTCGGGATAACAATCAAATCAACCATCTCGCATTTTGCCTGTTCGACAATCTCAAATGATGGACATATTGCTTCTGCAGCTATCTCCTTGGATGGAGCCCCGATTGAAACAATCTGACGTAATTTGCCATTCTTTTTCAGGTCAGCAATCAGGCTTTCAAGTCTCTCCCTCGCATTTTTCTCCAGAACATCAATAGTCACGATGTCTTCGGGTATTACATCAACAACATGAACAACGATAACCTCTTTTGCACCCATATTGAATAGCTCTGGTATACAGTTAGTCAATGCGTGCAGAGAGACTTCCGAAAAATCTGTTGGAAACAAAATTTTTTCAAACATTTTCACCCCTCCTTTATAACTTTAAATATTAAAACTTACATCATCTCCTCTTTCTTGGCATATCGTTCTCGCAAACAGGTATAACCTCGACGTAGTCTCTATATAGCCCCCTCCTCCAGACGCCTATGTAGTGAATATCATCCAGACAAACTGGTTTTTTACAGATTCTGCATTCCCTCCATGTCTTTTCCTCGTCCTCTGCCCTGAGTTCTCTCCCACAGGTTCCGCATACTATATCCATCTTAACCACCTCAGAATTTCAGGGGAGACCTGGCGCAGACCTCGGCTAAATTGGCAGCAGTAAAAATTCCCCTTACTTCATCTCCCTCAATAATTACGAGCCTCTTGATTCTCATATCAGTCATTATTCTTGCCGATTCTTTCACACTGTAGTCTGGAGAAACTGTTATCAGGGGGGTTGAAGTGTACTTTCCAACCTCATCATCAAGGTTCCCTTCAAGCAAAACTTTGGAAAGCAAGTCTCTTTCCGTGAAGATTCCGTACGGCTTCTCGCCTTTTGTAATTAAGACACTCCCTATTCTTCTCTCTCCCATAATTTTACATACCTCTATTACAGGTGTTTTATAATCAGCCGACACAACATCTTTTATCATAACTTCCCCAATCTTCATATCAACCACCTAATTTTTTTACACATAAACCATAATCTTAACCACTTCAGCCCAACCGAAATTCAGTTTAAGGATATGCTGGATATTCTCTCCTCCAACCTGTTCTCTGTTTTAAATTCAGGAATTTTTAAGAAAATCAGAAGAGGTCTCAGGAATTGTTATGGAAGTTTATAGGGTCACTTGAACCCATACTAAATTTATTATTTAAATGCTTTTAAGTTCATTAACCTTTTCACACCACCCCCTTTTCAACCGGAATTAAACTGTATATGTTCTCAAAATACTTAAACATTTCCACAGTTTATGCTAAAATTATGTGAAAAGATATATTATTGAAATTTAGAATTAATAATCGAATATATTTTTAAGGTCGTTCATATCGATTATGTTAATTATATCATCTTTCTCAGCTCTCCTGACAATGGATGCAAATGAATTAAGCGAACAGGATAAATTCTTATTTTTACTGTATATAACAAGTGAGGGTTTACTGTCAAACAGCTCGAAACCCCTCAAAGCGGACATGAAAATCTCTACATCTCTCCTCAGCAGATAGGCAGCAAACTTTAATTCAGCGAGAATTGAAGGGGACGCAACCATTACATTATCTGTTCCAATCAACCATTTTTCGTAATCTGCTAAAATTCCATAATTTTCCAGATTTAAGAGACCGAAAAAAGCGTTTGAACGGATGCAGGAAACAACTGGAATATTCTCTTCCATCACTCTTTTTATCTGTGATTTCTCAGCCATATTCATGTGAACAATAAAATCCGGATTCAGGTTGATTGCCCCATCAACATCTTCAGCATCTCTTTCTCCTGCATGTATTCCAAATAACTTTCCTGAACATTTTGCAATCTTTCTTATCTCTTCAAGAAATTCGATCTCATGGTCTCTTGTGCTGCTCATTCCGAAACCCTTCACGTATTCGTCTTCTGCAAGCAATTTCGCCTCTTCAACATCCGAGGGTCTTGCAAAAGGAAAACAAACTCTATTTTTGTCGGCTTTTTTAAGAATGTTTATCCCCTCAACACCCCCTTCCCTAAAATCAGCAAGAATTGTTGTTCCTGATGATAATGCAATCTCTATCGAATCTTTTATTGCTTCAACACCCCCTTTCGACATCATCTGAAACTTGAATCCTCCAGGACCGACAAGCTTCTCAAGCTCGATGAATGGCGGGTCTTTAATATGAGAATCGCCCAGATGGACATGAGCATTAAAGAATGAAGGAGAAACTACGTATTCGGTCTCAACATCCTTCTCTTCGAATTCTATTTTATCAGTCAGGGATAAAATCCCTTTTTTCACATCCCCTGTCAGGGTTATCAAATCACACCTGTACATAAAAAAATTTGAGTATCAAGCTTATTAATTTTCACTTTTATTGCTGTCATCTTTCCCGAAAATTTCCTTAAATTCGTGAAAGATTGTTTTTATTTCTTCCACTGAAGCTTCATCCTCGAGAGTGGAAATATCCCCGATTGTTTCGCCCTTCACAATTGCCTTCAACACTCTCCTCATTATCTTCCCTGATCTCGTTTTTGGAAGTTTCTCAACAAAATGTATCGATTTTGGAGTTGCAATAGGCCCAATTTGCTTTCTGAGTGCTTTGACAATCTCATCCTTTAATTTTCCATCCTCTCTGTATCCTTCCTTCAATATTGCAAATATGACGATATTTTCCCCTTTTATTGGGTCAGGGATGCCGATTACAGCCGCTTCAGCGACAAAAGGCACCTCAACAACAACACTTTCAATCTCGGCAGTGCCCATTCTATGTCCAGCTACTTTCAGCACTTCATCAGCCCTTCCAAGAATCCAGAAGTATCCTTCTTCATCCTTAATTGCGTAATCTCCGGTATAATACAATCCTTCAAATTTTGACCAGTAAACCTCTCTGTACCTCTCAGGATCCTTGTATATTCCCATCAACATGCTGGGCCACGGTTTTCTGATTACGAGGTAACCTTTCTTGCCAGGAGGTACAGGTTTTCCTGTATCATCTACAACCTCAGCATCAATACCTGGCAGCGGAAGTGTTGCAGAGCCGGGCTTGAGAGGCACAAGCTCCAGTCCCGGAGCAGGAGAAATCATGATGCCTCCCGTCTCAGTCTGCCACCATGTATCGACAATCGGGCACCTCTCACCCCCAATAACCTGATAATACCACTCCCACACTTCAGGATTGATTGGTTCTCCAACTGAACCAAGAATCTTAAGGCTGCTCAAGTCGTGTTTCTTTATCCACTCCTCTCCGTATCTCATGAACATTCTGATGGCAGTTGGGGATGTGTAAAAAATTGTTACACCATATCTTTCGATGAGCTCCCACCATCTGTCTGGCTGCGGGTAATCTGGAGCGCCTTCATACACGAGAATTGTTGCACCGTGGAGCAGTGGAGCATATACAATTGAAGAATGGCCAGTAACCCAGCCAACATCTGCGGTGCACCAGTATATTGATTCATCGGAAATATCGAAAACCCATTTATATGTTACATAGTTGTAAACGAGATAACCTCCAGTGGAATGTATTATTCCCTTAGGTTTTCCTGTAGTCCCTGAGGTATAGAGTATGTAAAGAGGGTGTGTTGACTCTACAGCAACCGGTTCGACGTATTTTTCTGCTTTCTCCATTAATTCTTGGTATGTGAAGTCCCTGCCATCCATGAGCTCTATCTCCTCTTCAGACCTTTTTATGAAAATCACTTTTTGAACTGTTGGCGTTTGCTTTAATGCCTCATCAACGATGGTCTTCAATGGGTAGTGCTTTCCCCTCCGCATTCCGAAATCTGCTGTTACGAGATACTTTGCTCCGGTATCGTTGATTCTGTCAGCAAGAGCCTGACTGCTGAATCCTGAAAATACGACTGTGTGGGTTGCCCCGATTCTTGCAGTAGCGAGCATTGAAATCGGCAGCTCTGGAATCATTGGAAGATACAGGACAACAATATCACCTTCTCTGACTCCCAGATTTTTCATGATAGATGCAAATTTATTCACCTCGCGGTAAAGCTGAGCGTAACTGTAAGACTTTGTAGAACCATCTTCACCTTCCCAGTATATAGCAACCTTATTTTTACGCCATGATATCATGTGAATATCAACACATGTGTAACATGCATTCAATTTCGCTCCAACAAACCATTTCGCGAAGGGAGGCTCCCATTCAAGAACTTTATCCCATTCTTTAAACCAGGGAATATCTCTCGCCTCCTTGGACCAGAATCCTTCCATATCTAATATTGCACTCCTCTGAATCTCCAGATATCTTTTAACAGGGTAATATTTCTTTTCTTCCATAAAATTCACAACCTTCTGTAAATTTTTAACTACTCCCGAATCAACTTCATTCAATTTTTTCCTTTCGGTTGTCATCCGCAGGTATTTAGTTCTCAGTTAAAATTAAATACAGACATTCTTACTATCTATCATGGCTAAAGGCAAAACTAAAAACCCTCCTCTGATGTCGTCTGCGGGAATAATGAGATATTTTGAGGAGGAAAAAACGCAATTTAAAATAGCTCCCAGAAATATTCTATTATTTGGACTTGCTGTTGGAATTCTTGTCATGATTCTCAACGCATACTATGGCCTCTGGCCCATTTAAATACGAAATCGTTTTTGTAGGACGGTCAAATGTCGGGAAGTCAACGCTCTTCTCAAATTTATTTGGAATAAAAGTCAAAAAGGGTAAAAAGCCCGGAACCACAATTAAACCAAATTTCATCAAGTATCGTGATTTACTCATCACAGATATGCCCGGTTTCGGATATATTCACGGAGTCAGCAGAGAATTCAACGAGAAAGTTAAGGATTTTATTGTAAGGTATATTGAAGATAACTCAGGCAGAATTCTAACAACAGTTCATGTTATTGATGGGAAGTCCTTCATTGAAGTTGTGGAGCGGTGGGAAAAAAGAGGGGAAGTGCCTGTGGACATTGATATGTTCTCTTTTTTGAAAGAAGTATCAAAACCAATTCTTGCTGTAAATAAAATTGATCTGGTGAAAAACCCGGATTCAACACTGAACAGGATTGTTGATAAGCTTGGCATGAATCCCCCGTGGACTCAGTGGAAGGAAATCGTCTTTCCTGTAAGTGCAAAAAATAAGGATTTTCATGAGTTAAAAAAAGCTCTGAAGAATATTTTGATTCAAAAAAACAGACATGACCTTATTTCTGTGTTTAAATGATTTTATTGGAATTTTATCGACTATGGCTCAATTAACAATCTTTTATAATATTTTTAAGGAATTTCACATACGAAAGGATTATTAGGATAAAGTACTCAATAATAATATGCGACGTTTTAAGTGGAGACTTTTTGAGAGAAAGGGCAAGCGTAAAGAAGCCAACAAGGACGAAAGACTTCTTCAACAAAACGTTGAGGACATAAAAAAAGAGATTTTAAATAAAGGAGGGGTAAAAAATCTCAGAGAAGTCGCAAAAGAACTCCTCACAGAGGAAGATTAAATTAAATATTGAGTTCAGTGGTCTTCAAAAGGAAACCACTTCTTTATACCTTGATTGCAACAAAACTTATGTTCAGGTTCTTGAGGAGTTTGGAATCAATCCTGAGACAGTTTTAATCATTAAGGGCGGCGTTCCAGTACCTTCCGATGATGTCGTTGAGGGGGGCACTGTGAAAATCCTGAGAGTTATCTCTGGCGGTTAATTTTTTTATTTTTTCTGCTGTTGAATACCAGATTGCAGTTTCTGTTTATGAAAACTTGAATTGTCACTTCTCATTCTCTTTTTTTCGTTGGAGGATATTTTTCATATCAATTAATTATTGCTATGTATTATAAAATCTCCCGAAAGAAATAAATAGTAATTGTTGTTGTAATAATAATGTGGATAAATTGGCCCGGAAAAATCTCCGGGAATTGGAGGAGGTGAATACGTGGATAAAAATATAGGAAAATTTGCAGTGGTTATTCTGGCTCTTCTGGGAATAAGCGCTCTCGTTCTGCCATCCACAGTTACACTGTTTGCAGGACAGCACACGTGGTACTACAAAGAAACACTGCCCTGTGAAAAATGTCATGCAGATGTTGCTGAGGAGTTCAAATCCAGCTCTAATTACCACCCACCAGCATCAGCATATCCGGTCTGGGAAGCATGCGTTCTCTGTCATCAGGTGGAGCCACTTTATCCGGGTGATGTCAGCTCATCTGCAGGTAAACATGCCGCAACCGTTGTGCCATGTGAATATTGCCATTATGCAGAAGCTCACGCCTTTAACAATGACCCACACTTTGAATTTGTAAATACTGCTGAAAATGATGACCAGATGCCAAATGGGACTGAAGCGTGCGTTGCATGCCACACACATACAAGAGTTGAGGCAAACTTCACCTGGATGAAGTACATGTCATTTGGCTTTAAAGTTAACCCGAGAGGTGAACGAAACAATCCATGGGAAGCTGGCGAAGGCTTATGGTTCCCAACACAGGAATTCAACGCTTCTGGAACTGAAACACATTATATATGGGAATATGGGGCATATAAAGACTGGAATCATAGCGAGCCTTATGAACCGCCTCCGCGGTAGGTGAATTATGGTGGTAGTATGGTGGTAGGTTTTTTTAGAATAAAATCACGCCAACTGACAATTATCGATTACATAATCATAACACTTATTAACTGGTAGTTCATTTTAGTAGTAGGGTCACCCCGGATTTAACACCACCCTCCAACCGGCAATGAAGGGTTTTTAAATCTTCTTTTTGGGGGTGACCCTGAATTCACCACCTGAAATTTGAAAATACTTTGTAATAAAGGATAAAATAATAAAAAATTGAAGAGATACTTTAGATTGCTTGGATATGGTTTAATTATCTTCTATATACCTCACCAAAATCGAAGTTAATTTCTCTGCTGATGCTATCTCCTATTTCTCCAAGGATATTCAGGAATTTTCCGTAAGAAGCAATAAAATTTGTGATACTTTCGTTACTCTCAAGTTCAGACTGCAATTTCGTTATTTCTCCAATTAAATCCTCGTCAATTTCTCCTGCCATTTTTTTCCTTACGAAATCCTGCTGTTTTTGTTGAAACTCAGTCAGCAGGTTTTGTGCCTCTGAATCACCCCTCAATATCTCTTCTTTGGACTTTAAATCCTTGTATTCGTCTACTTCTTTAATCTCACTGGCTAATGCCAGTATTTTGTCTCTTATCGAATCAGAAATCATTTATCACACCTTCACTTCCCCTCAATATGAAAAAAGAGGTTGTTTGAAGGCTATTTTAATTTTTCCCCTCTTCTAGGAGAAATCGGAATTCTTCTTTCTTTTCCACAGTTAAGACAGGATGTAATTACTCTGGACTTTCTAACCCTTACCCTGAATCTGTCTGACCGGTAGGGATAGTAGCATTTTTTACAGAAAAGAATTCTCAGTTCTTCTGGAACCCTGACTCTATACCTCTTTGAAATTTTATTTGCTAGAAATACATACCTCTTTGCAGTATCATAATCTTCAATCATAATCTTTCTTGCTTTCCGGATAAGAATATTAATTCTTTCAGCAGCAATTTTTTTCTCAAGTCTTTTCTGCCTTTTAATCATCCAGCTCTCCCACTAAGTCAACTCTCTCACTGAACTTTACAGGTTTTCGACCCCTCGCAGTTTAACTTTTTTTACAAACTCATTTACAACTTCGGAAACACTGTTGCCGGGCATACGTTCCACGATAATTCCCCTTCCTTTGAGGTGCCCTTCTCCACCTTCACCAATTTTACTTACAACCACAACATTAACACCCTCTTTCTCAAGCAATTCAGCGATGAGATACCCTTTTCTTTTCTCTGCGTTGTAATGGGGGTTATCAATTTTCCTGCAGGAAATAACTTCTTTGTTTACATCAAATATCGTGTAGTACCGACTCCCGAAATCACCAGTGTATTTATCTCCTTCCGAAGGAATTGCTATCCGGTATTTACCCGTTGCAAATCTGATTATAGGTTTGACCGAATTCACTTCCGGAAACATTGATTTCACGCTCGAAATTACCTTATCCTGTACCCCTTTGATAGCTTCTGGTGGAGTCCATGGATTTACATCAAATTCCACGTCTACAATTTTGTTCTTCCACGTTCCACGTGTAGCAACCATATTAACTGATTCAACACCTTCCACATCTTCAATAATTTTTGAAATATGCTCAGAAAGTTCTTTATCTGTTTTGTCCATCAGAGCATCTGCAGAATTTTTCAGTATTTTCAATCCCATTTGCAATATCAGAACCGAAATTGCAAGTGCGACAACCGGGTCTGCCCACCAGTAACCGATTTTTACAAAAATGAAGCCTGCAACAACTGAAAGAGAGCTCAGAACATCAGCTCGAGAGTGTTTACCTTCAGCAATCAGAGCAGATGATTTTGTTCTTTTCCCTACTGAAATTTTATATCGTGCAAGTAACTCATTCCCAAACGCTGACAGGAGGGCAACTGCAACTGCATAGTGTTCAACTGCCGGAATCGAGACATTGAGGAATCCATCAATCGATTCTTTTACAATCAGGAGTGAGGAAAGAAGTATAATTGTCCCCACTCCCAGTTCTGCCAGACTTTCAGCTTTAAAGTGACCATATGGATGCTCTGCATCCGCAGGCCTCGAAGCAATTTTAATCCCCATCCAGACAAGTAACGACCCTAAAACATCAACAAGCGAATGAAGCGCATCTGCAAGGAGTGCTATACTTCCAGCAAGCAAGCCTGCGATTCCTTTTAATATCGAAAAAACAAGATTGAAGACTACAGAAACTTTTCCGGCTCTAATAGCATCATTCATTTCTTCTGCATCCTCTTCCTCTTCCTGAACCCTTACCGCCATCTTTTCCTCTTCCTGAACCCACTCTGCACCTGCCTGCATCTATTCTGCCTGTGTTATTACTACTGCATTTCGGGCAGTCAGGCTTTCCAGTGCCATATGGTTCATCCCATTCGTTTCCACAGCTATAACACTTGAACTTCCTCATTATGTGGTCACCTCCCGTTATTTTTACATTATTACCTTCTAAAATGGCAATTCCAATTTTTCTTCTCGCTTCTCTGAGAATTCTATGGAGGGTAGGTTGAGATACACCCATTTTCTCTGCTGCATCCACCTGATTGATTCCTTCAACATCCACCAGTCTTACCGCCTCCATTTCATCTGCGGACAATTCAGTCTCACCACCTTTTTTTGGCAGTATATCAACGCTTACCCATCTGCATTTTTTCCTTCTTGGCATATTTTGAATATATATTCATTATTCTTTAAATAGTTTTCCATCACATACACCAAAAACTTTAAAACCGTGAAAACTTTGGTTAGGAAGCCAATGATTGATGAACAGATGAAAGAGGTGATTGAATGGTATATGTGAGATTTGAAGTTCCTGAAGAATTGCAGAATGAAGCTTTGGCATTGCTTGAAAAAGCCAGAGAGACAGGAAAGATAAAAAAAGGTACGAATGAGACGACAAAGGCTGTTGAATCAGGGTTTGCAAGGCTTGTTTACATTGCAACAGACGTGGAACCGCCCGAGATAGTTGCACACCTGCCATACCTGTGTGAGGAGAAAAACTCACCGTATGTGTATGTCAGTGGAAAGGAGAATCTGGGAATTGCAGTTGGTTTGCACGTTAATTGCTCTGCAGCAGCAATCGTAAACGAAGGCGAGACGAAAAAGGAACTCGGACAGCTCATTAAAAAGCTTGAAGGTTTGAAGAAGTAAGGCGGTGATAATATGGCAGAAGAAGAGGATATTCAGCCCGCTGAAGTTATTGAAATCGTTGGAAGGACAGGAATGCATGGTGAGGCAAATCAGGTAAAAGTGAGGGTTCTTGGTGGAGAAAATAAAGGCAGGATTATCACAAGAAATGTTTTTGGGCCCATCAAGGTTGGAGACATTTTAAGTATAAAGGAGACTGCAAGAGAGGCAAAGAAACTTCTCGTGAAGTAGAATTAAAGGTGGAACAATGGAAAAACAGATTTGCTCTTTTTGTGGAGAAGAAATAGAGCCGGGAACGGGAAAGATGTTTGTCAAAAAGGATGGCAAGGTTCTGTATTTCTGTTCCCGCAAATGTGAAAAAAATATGATAAAACTCAAAAGAAATCCCAGAAAATTCAAGTGGACAAAGCATTACGGGAAGTGATTCCATTGGAAAGAACTTTCGTAATGATAAAGCCCGATGCAGTCCAGAGGTCTCTGGTGGGTGAAGTAATCAGCAGACTGGAAAGGAAAGGGCTTAAAATTGTGGGAATGAAGATGCTATGGGTGGATAAAGGCCTTGCATCCACTCATTATGCTGAACACTCTGAAAAGCCCTTTTTTAATGATCTTGTGGAGTATATTACAAGTTCTCCTGTAATTGCAATGGTCTTTGAAGGCAGGAATGCGGTGAATGTAGTCAGAACGATTGTGGGAAAAACGAATCCTGTGGAAGCCTCACCCGGGACAGTAAGAGGAGATTTTGGTCTTGAAACAGGAAGAAATATTATTCATGCTTCTGACTCTCTTGCATCAGCTGAGAGAGAAATCAATTTGTTCTTTAGTAATAATGAATTGTTTGATTATTCGAAGATAGACGAAAAATGGCTTTATGAATAGGTTTTGAGAAAATGCAGCAGTCTGTATTAAGAACTCCCATAGTCTCCATTCTGGGTCATGTAGACCATGGAAAAACAACATTACTTGATAAAATCAGAAAAACACGGGTTACAGCAAAAGAAGCAGGAGGAATAACTCAACATATCGGAGCCACGGAAATCCCTGTTGATTTGATTAGAGATATCTGCAAGGATGTCTGGGGTGTCAAGGTTGACGTTCCCGGTTTGCTGTTCATTGACACTCCCGGGCATCGTGCATTCACGAATCTGAGAAAAAGAGGAGGGGCTCTGGCAGACCTTGCGGTGCTGATTATTGATATAAATGAAGGCATAAAGCCTCAGACCGAGGAAGCCATTTCTATATTAAAAACATTTAAGACCCCCTTTGTCGTTGCAGCAAATAAAATAGACAGGATTTCAGGTTGGCAAGCGTCTGAATTCTCTTCTTTTATGAAAGCATACTCACAGCAGGACGACTTCACGAGGGAAAGGCTGGACAACAAAATATATGAGCTGATAGGTGAGCTTTACAAACACGGTTTTTCAGCAGACAGATTTGATAGAATTGCCGATTTCACAAAGACTGTGGCTATTATACCGATCTCTGCTCTGACAGGCGCGGGAATTCCTGAATTACTGATGATTCTTCTCGGGCTTGCGCAGAGGTTTATGGAGGAACGTCTCAGATTGCATGTGGAAGGTAAAGCTAGAGGTACAATCCTCGAGGTTAAAGAGGAGAAAGGAATCGGGATGACGTGTGATATCATTCTCTACGATGGAAAACTGCAGGTTGGAGATAGAATAGTCATTGCGGGAATAGATGATGTAGTTGTAACGCACATTAAGGGCATACTGAAGCCTCGCCCGGCAAGAGAAATGCGTGTTGAGAGCAAGTTCAAGTCAGTTAAAAGCATAAGCGCAGCTGCTGGTGTAAAGGTAACCGCCCCCAATCTTGAAAATGTGCTTGCAGGAAGTGAATTTGAAGAAATTGAAAGTGATGAGGATATTGTACAATTTAAGGCGAGAATAAGAAAGGAATACGAGGACATAGCAATCTCAACAGAGGAAGAAGGGATTGTTTTAAAAACAGACACAGTAGGTTCTCTCGAAGCACTCATCAATGAACTGAGAACATCAGACATTTCAATAAAAAAGGCTGAAGTGGGATACGTTGATAAAAAAGATGTGATTGCAGCATCTGCGAATAAAGATGAATTGAACAGGGTAATTCTGGCTTTCAACGTTAAAATACTTCCGGGAATTGTTGAAGAAGCTAAAAGGTATGGAGTTAGAATATTTGAAGGGAGAATAATATATTCCATTATTGATGAATATCTTGAATGGAGGCACGAGGAGGAGAGGTTAAGAGAAAGGCAGAAGATTGAGGCTTTAATCAAACCTGCGAAAATAAAATTACTTAAAGATTTTATATTCAGAAGAAGCAAACCTGCGGTAGTTGGTGTAAAGGTGCTTGCGGGAGAATTGAGGAAAGATGTTAAATTAATTAAGACTGATGGCATGAATGCTGGAATTGTGAAGAGCATTCAGAAGGGCGGTGAAAACATAAATATTGCAGTTGAGAATGATGAAATTGCTGTGGCAATTGAGGGCGCAACCATCGGAAGAACACTTCAGGGAGATGAAGAACTCCTCGTTGAAATTCCCGAAAAACATGCAAAAGTAATTGAGCGAGATTTGTTTGAAACGCTGAATGAGAACATGAAGAAGGCGTTTAAAGAATTTATTGAATTGAAGAGAAAAGAAAACCCGTTCTGGGGAAAGTGAGGTGGCATGAATGGAATTTAAAGTTGTAATTTCTGACCCGAAATCTGGTATGGCATATCAGAAAGTGATTAGCGGGGCAAATGCAAATAAAATAATTGGCAAGAAAGTGGGAGAGTCAATCAATGGGACGCTTGTTGAACTCCCTCCCGACTACGAGTTGCAGATTACGGGAGGCAGTGACAGAGACGGTATCCCCATCCGGGGTGATGTTGCTGGCAGTACAAGGAAAAGGATTCTCGTAAGTGGTGGAGTTGGATTCAAACCGAAAAGAGATGGATTGAGGAGAAAAAAACTCGTAAGAGGGAACACAGTAAGCAGAGACATTGTTCAACTGAATGTCAAGGTCGCAAAGTACGGTAAAATCCCGCTGTCAGAATATTTTAAGGAGAAAGAACCTGAACAATAACATAGTTTTTCGAAAGTTGATTGAAAATCTGGATTGTTATGGGAATCCTCGAAAATAAAAAAAGAGCGAGGAATTTTTACAGATATTTTTCAAAAATTTATGATGGGATAAATCCTATCTTCTATTCTGATGAGATGAGGGAGCTTGTTGTGGACATGGCAGAAGTGGATTCAGGCTGTAAGGTTATTGAAATCGGATGCGGAACCGGCTTTACGACAGGTGAAATAGTCTCGAGATTGGGAGAAGAAACTGTAACTGCGGTTGATCTGACTCCTGAACAGATGGCTAAAGCGATTGCAAGATTCCCCTCTGTCAACTTCATCAGAGGAGATGCGGAAAATTTACCATTTAAGTCTGACACTTTTGATGCGGCTATTTCAGCAGGAAGCATAGAATACTGGCCCAACCCCTTGCGGGGTATTGAGGAGATGACAAGAGTTACAAAAAGTGGTGGTAAGGTGGTTATTCTCGCTCCCAGAAAACCGGACAACTTTGCGGTGAGGAAATTTGCGGAAAGTATTATGCTTTTCCCGTCAACTCAGCAGTGTGTTGCATGGTTTGTCAAGGCTGGACTGAATGACATAAGGTATGTCGAGAAAGGACCTTATTTCTTCTGGAATAAACTTGTTGTAATAATTTCAGGAAAGGTTCCTTAGCCCTCGTCCTGTCAGCTTTATTCCCTTTTACTGCGATTTTGCAGTATTTTTATTGATATCAGCAATCCCGGGATAAATATTAGGATTCCAAATCCCGGGGTTTCAGCCTCCTTTATGATTGTCGTTTCAGGAGTTGGTGAAGGAGTTGGAGAAGGAGATGGTGGAGGAGTGTGTGTTATCTCAACTGTCGGTGCTGGTGAAGGGGTTGGTGAAGGGGTTGGTGAAGGAGTTGGAGAGGGCATTGGCCTGACAGTCAGGTAGTGCTTAAAGCTGACCATCAGGGGCAGAATATCTCTGTTTGCAAGGCTAATCATATACGGTTCATCCCCTATCCCGTTTCCATCAGGGTCATCTCCACTGTAGTCGATCCAGAAGTTTCCGAGACGATTGGCAAATCTGTAGTTGTTATACGTATATTCCTGAGGTTCTGTTGTATTCCAGAAATTGAGGGAGTCTGCGAAAACGTTGTGATTATTCACGAAATCATTTAGGAAAATCCTGTTTCCCGAAGAATTCTGGAGAGACATTCCTCTTATATTATAGCTAATTGTATTCTGTGTGATTGTATTGTTCGAAGAGGAATTTAGATAAAATCCGTACCTGTTGTTCCTTGCAATATTGCCCTTGAATAGGTTGTCATTTGAGAACACCTTAAATCCGGCATCCTCCAGAGTACCCGAGTTTTCTGCGATAAAGTCAGTAATGGTTACGCCATCAGCTAAAACTGTAATTGCGCTTCCATTCCCTCCAGCATTCACCACAGGAATGCCATTTCCGACATCCCATCCACTGAGGGTTATTCTTTTATCAATGATAATGTTTTCTTCATATGTTCCGCTTTTAACGACGATTCTGTCTCCAGTTGAGGCGTTGTCTATTGCCCACTGGATTTTCTCAAATGAATCAGGGACGTAAAGTGTGTATGCTGCAGCCTCGACAGAGCACAGAATTATGAAGGCTATTAAAATTAAGTTAAAGAGCAATCTGTGTTTCATAAGGTAAAAGCACAGACTGGATTAAAAAAATTTTACATTCCTGTTTTTGTTAAAACCTGACACGTTCTTTCGAATTAAGTCAGGAAGTCTCCTCCTTTGTGAAGACGAAAATTGTTTTCATATCTTTTTTAGCTTTCCAGTCGAATGTGATGACCGTGCTCTCCCCCTCATCAAGTCTGGAAATGAGCTCTCTGTAAATCTCAAATTCAGGTTTTATGAACTTCTCCACAACCTCTTTTTTGAACGGGAGTTCTGTTGTGTAATAAAAAATTGCCCACACACCCTCAACCTTCCCTCCGAAATTCTTGATTTTAGCATATACTTTTATTTCCTCTCCCTCGCTGGGGGTTGGATTTGACAGCTTAAGGTCTGTAATTCCGAGTTCCATTTTTCACACCTCCTGACTATCCACCAAAGATGAACAATAAATAATTTAGGTTTTTCAAATATATAAAATAGCTAAATAAATACCTTCTTCAAATCCCAGAGCAATTTAGGATTCTTCTTTATTAATTCAGTGACCAGCCTTTTAACGCTGAATTCCTGTAAATCGTATCCGGCGATGCTGTGTGCGAGAGTATTCAGAGTTTTATCATCCATCTTAATCAGTTTTTGCTGAAGAATTTTATTTCTATGCAGACTTTTTCCGAAATCGTTTTTCCAGAGTTCATCGTATTTCGCAAGCATTTTTTTAGAGTAATCTCCTTTCTCGATTGCCTCAGCGGCAACACCACCTGCAAAGAATCCGGCTTTCATGGCATTTGCTATACCACCCCCTGTTATCGGGTCTGAATGTCTTGCGGCATCTCCAGCAAGCATCACGTTATCAGCAACTGCCGTCTTTACGGGGCCTTTCACAGGTACACCCCCCGCAACCATCTCTATTACTTCACCCTCGCTGTAATTCTCCTTAACGAAGTTATCAAGGTATTCTCTGGCAGAAAGTTTAGCCATTTTCGGTAAAATGCCAATTCCAACGTTAGCTGTTGAATTACCCTTTGGAAATAACCAGACATATCCACCGGGTGCAATCTCATTTCCAAACCAGAAGTATGAATACTCGGGGTCAAATTCGATTCCGGTCATCAGATACTGAACGCAAACCTCAAGCTCATCTGTTTTCAGTGTTGTGTCTATACCAGCCCATTTTCCAACTCTACTCTCAACGCCATCTGCACCGATTATGATTTTCGCTTCTTCAGAAAATTCCTCTCCCATTCTCCTGAAATTAACTTTTAAACCATCCTTTCCTCTTTCGATTCCGGTAGCTGTGGTTTTTACAACAACATCTGCGCCAGCTCTTCCTGCGAGCTTTGCGAGGTATCTGTCAAATATCTTTCTCTCAAGTACAAAACCTACTTCATCACCTGCCATCTCTTCAGTCATCTGAACTTCCGTCCCATCGGGTGAGTAAACCTTTGCACCCTTAACCTCTGCAGCAATCCACTTTCTATCCACGTCAACAAACCTTGAGATTGCCTCCTTGCTTACACCCTCGGCGCATCTAACGGGTACACCAATCTCCTGTCTCTTCTCCACAAGTAACACGTTCAATCCTTTCTCTGCTGCCGTTTTTGCTGCAATACTACCTGCAGGGCCCGCTCCAATAACAATCACATCGTAATTCATTTTTTAACCTCCAGACTCAGTGCTTTCATCGGACATACTCTGATACAGGTCATGCAGGTATTACATTCATCCTCATTAATTGAAAGAAAAGTCTCGACAAGTTCGTTTGCATTATATTTACAGACTGAGATGCATGCACCACAGTAGGCACACCTGTACCTGTCAATGACAATTCTTCTATCATTTTTCTTTTTTGTTCTACGACGCATGGGGGGTGGATTACCAATCAGGTTTTAAGTTTTTTTAAACTGACCATAGGCAACCTTTAAATTCTATTGCATAAACTGGAGTTGAGATGAGTGGAGAAAAACTTGTAATAAAAAGAAATGGTTATCCTTCAAGGGGCGAATTCGTCATCGGTACAGTTACCCGGGTTCTTGACTTCGGAGCATTCATATCTCTCGATGAATATGAAAACAAGGAAGGTTTAGTACACATCAGTGAGATTGCACCGGGGTGGATTAAGGACATCAGAGACCACGTTAAGAAAGACCAGAAGGTTGTATGCAAGGTTCTTGATTTGAACCCGAAAAGGGGGCATATTGACCTCTCAATTAAAGATGTGAATGAAAGGCAGAGAAGAGAAAAAATGCAGCAATGGAAAAACGAAGTTAAAGCTTTTAAGTGGCTCGAAATCGCCGGTGAAAAAGTTAATGCAGGTAAAAAAGACCTTCTGGAAGTAGGGAAGAGAATAATGAGAGAATACGACTCTGTTTATGGGGCGTTTGAGGATTGCGCATTTGAAGGGCCTGAAGTCATTGCCTTTGTGGGAGATGAACTTGCGAAGGCAATTTATGAAATAGCACATGAGAATATTAAACCATCAAGTGTGAAGGTTAGGGGTTACTTCGAACTCAAATGTAAAGCTCCAGACGGAATTGAGAAGATAAAAAAAGCTTTAAAGGAGGCGTATAAAGCTTCTACAGATGAAGTGGATATGAAAATTGAGTATATTGGCTCCCCGAGATATAGAGTAGATATTGAGGCTGCAGATTACAAGCTTGCTGAAAATATACTTAAAAAAGCTGTAAATAGAACTTTAAAGTCAATTAAAAAGGCAGGAGGAGAGGGAACATTCTTTAAAGAGGCTTCATGAAGGTAAAACTCAGGAAATGCAGGGTGTGTGGGATGTATACGCTAAAAGAGTCATGTCCGAAGTGTGGAGAAGATACGTTCATGCCCATTCCTCCTCGTTTCTCTCCTGAAGATCCTTATGGAAAGTACAGGAGAAGATTAAGGAAAGAAAAAGGTTTTTTTAATTTCAGGAGGTGATATTCGTGTTGCAAAAAGTGAATATAAACTTTTTAAAAGACCCTGAAGAATTTAAGCTCAGTGACCCGATATTTATTGAAGGGTTACCCGGTATAGGTCATGTCGGTAAACTTGTGGCAGACCATCTTGTGAATGAGCTTGAGACTGAAAAGATTGTTGAAATCTGTTCACATTATTTTCCACCTCAGGTGATGGTTGAAGAAGATGGAACAATAAGGATGCCAAAAAATGAAGTTTACGTTTATAAATCAAACTCTGGGTCTCCTGACCTTGTAATTCTCGTAGGTGATTTTCAGAGTATCAGCAGCGAGGGTCATTTTGAGCTTGTTAATGCCTACATGGACATTGCAAGGAAGTTCAACTGCTCCAAAATCTTCACACTGGGCGGATATGGTGTGGGCAGGCTTGTTGAAGAGCCTTATGTGCTTGGAGCGGCAAATAATAAAGAACTGATCAGTGAGCTGACATCATTTGGAGTTAGGTTCGATAAGGGTGAGCCCGGGGGAGGCATAATAGGAGCATCAGGATTATTGCTCGGAGTTGCTGAACTTGACAACATCCCGGCTGCCTGTCTGATGGGTGTTACCTCAGGTTACATGGTTGACCCGAAGAGCGCAAGCGCAGTCCTCGATATTCTCATGAGAATGCTTAAGATTGAAGTCAGCGTTGAGGCTCTGGATGAAAGGGCAAAAGAAATGGAAAAGGTAATTGCGCAGATTAAGGAAATGCAGGAAACGGCAGTACAGCAATGGAAAAGTGATGAAGACCTGAGATACTTTGGATAATCTCCGAAGATGAGCTGGTACAGTAAAAAATACTGCGAAAATATTTATTCAGCTCACTAATTAAAAAAAATTAAATCAAGGCACTAATTCCCCAAAATATTTTGGAGGAAGAATTAACCAAAGAGAGCTCCAAGGCCCTCAATTGCCTCTTCTTCCTTCTCTTCTTCCTCTTCTTCCTTCTCTTCTTCCTTCTTCTCTTCCTCTGCCTCTACCTTTGCCTCTGCTGCTGGTGCTGCTGGTGCTGCCGGCGACACAGGGGCTATTGCGGCTTTTGAAATCGCATCATCTATATTGACATCTTCAAGAGCGGCAACAAGAGCTTTTACTCTTGCATCATCCACCGTTACGCCTGCAGCCTCCAGTACGGCTTTCACACTGTCCTCATCTATGTTTTTCCCAGCAGAGTGCAGCATCAATGCAGCATATACGTATTCCATTACCAATACCTCCTTACATGTTAACCAAAGAGAGCTCCAAGGCCCTCAATTGCCTCTTCTTCCTTCTCTTCTTCCTCTTCTTCCTTCTCTTCTTCCTCTTTCACTTCTTCTGATTCAGTTACTGTGACCTCAGTTACCTTCACAACTCCAGGTAGTTTTTCTTCCAGTTCTTCATCAATTGCCTCGGACGGAAGAAGGGATGCAAGCGTGAGCATCTCCTGATAGGATTTCAGGATTATATCTTCTATTACACATTTCTCGGGAATTCCAGCGTTAATTGCAAGATTTCTCGCATCACTGACGGCTTTTGTAATGAGTATCTGAGCAGTCTCAGGCACAACGTAAGCAGAATTCACTGCAAGGTTGAGAGCCTGCTTGTGAGCATTCAGGAAATCATCAAATATTTTTTCAGCGTCTATTGCAAGATTTTCAGGTGTGAATACAACGCCTCTATCGTAAAGGGCACGGACATCAAGACCAACCTTTGTGGGCTTTATATCAAGCATCTCGAGTCCTCTTGCAACTTCTGGTTTAACTTTCTCACCAGCTTTTATCACGGTTACTGTATTTTTTATGACGATTTTCCCCTTCTCAATAACTGCTGGTAACCCGGCAGCCTGCAACTCTCCCACAACAGGACCGGGTGGGAAGGCTGTGGGACCTTTCTCAATAACCACATCTATAGGAGAAATCTGACCGGGTTTGAGTGGAGTCTCAACCTTTGTTTCTTCAAGCTTTTTATACAATTTGAAAGGATTGAGCTCCGAAGCGACCACGGCAACCTGGTCCCCGAGATAGTCTTTGAGTCTTGAAAAATCATTGTCAATTGCATCAAGTGTTTTCTCAATAATTGAATTCTTTGTAACCTTGATAACACAAGTATCTTTGAAGTTTCTTCTTATTTCCTGCATCTGTTTTGCTGAGACATCTCTGAAACTTACTATACCAACCACTGGATACGTGTTGAAGATATTCTCAAGCTCACTCACAGTTTTTGACTTCCATTCCGGAATCTGTCCTTTTACTGCTGCCATTTAAACCACCCTCACTGCAGGACCCATTGTGCTTTTTATATAAACAGATTTCAGATTTTGAGCAGCGTTCTCGTATTTATTCTCGACTATTTTCAGAACCTCTAACGCATTCTCAGCAATATCTTCTGGAGACATGTTTTTACTTCCTATTGGAGCGTGAAAAGTAGATCTATCTTTCGTCCTGATTTTTATTGATTTTCTCAGCCTGTCAATCACAGGATTCGGGTCTGAAAGTGGTGGTATCGGCTGTGGGATTTTTCCTCTCGGTGCAAGAACGGGACCAAGTTTTTTACCAATTTCTGGCATCAGTGGAGCCTCAGCAATAAAGAAGTGATTCTCCTTTGCTACTTTCCGTGCCTGTCTTCTGTTCTTTGAAAGCTCGTCAATCTCCTCTGGAGGTATTACAAGAACGTTACTCTCCTTTGCCTTCAGGGCAGTTTCACCCTTGGCAAATATTGCAACTTTTCTCGGTTTTCCAAGTCCATGTGGAAGTGCAATTACAGTATCGATTCTGTTTTCGGGTCTTTTGAAATCTATATTTCTGAGATTAACTACAATTTCGACTGTCTCAACAAATTTTCTTTCCTTTGCTTTTAACGCCTCATTTACAGCATTAACAATTTTTTCCTTTTCAATTAGCATTTTCACCACCGTAGTGCCTGCGGCTTACGCCTCCTACGGGCAAAAATATTATTTTCACCCACTATTTAATATTCACATTTTCTCAACAGCATCCGACCAGTCCGAATCTGTATTTTAAATTAACGGTAAAAATTCACTCCGCAATTTCCACCTTTCCCTCATCAATCTCTCTCTGAATCTCCTTTGGAGGCTTTCCTTCCACTGTAACACCCATGGTTGTGCAGGTTCCAAGTATTTCCTTGACTGCTGATTTCAAGCTGTAGCTGAGAATCTCATTCTGTTTTATTTTGGCGATTTTGATTATCTGGTCAATTTTGATGTCTCCAACATATTCTCTCCCTGTTTTGGTAGACCCCTTCTCTATACCGATTTCTTTCTTGACAAGTGCAGATACTGGTGGAACTCCGACCTCGACATCGAAGCTTCTATCATCCTGAACTATGATTTTGACCGGCACAGAAAGACCATCGTAATCTTTTGTAGCATTGTTTATTCTGTCAACAACATCCTTAACATTGAGTCCAAGCGGTCCTATTGCAGGGCCAAGCGGAGGTCCGGGAGAGGCTTTTCCTCCGGGTACGAGTACTTCAACCATTTGCATTCTTCATTCCTCCTTCTCCTTTTTATCAACTACTCTGACATGGTCAGCCTTAACAGTAACAGGAATTGGCACAACAGCCTCGATTAACTCCACTGTTATCTCGTTTTTAGTCTCATCAACTCTTTTGACAACTGCAAGTTCTCCTTTGAAAGGTCCTGAGCTGACTTCAACTGTAAAACCTTCTTTTATCTGCTCAGCAGCCTTCTTAGGGGCGAGAAAGTGTTCAACTTCGGAAAAACTTGTTTCTCCCTTCACAACACCTTTGATGTGGGGTAATCCTCTAATTCCCCTCAGAATATCATCCATTCCTTCTGATTCGACTATGATGTAACCCCTCAGCTCCTTTGGAGCAAGGATGGAGAATATATTTAGTTTGTATTTCCTGACTGCCATCTCCATCAGATTTGCTACGACTCTCTCCTGATTGGCAGTTGTTTTTAAAGCGTAAAACTTGCTCATTTGAGTTCACCTGGTAAAACGTTCATGAGCAAGTAAATTACAAATCCCACAAACCCGATAATGGCCATCACAGCAAGAGCTACCTTAGTAGTAGTGAAGAACTCCTCGCTATCGGGTTTTCTAGTCATCCTTAGCAGTTTTATGTATTCTCTGATTTTTCCCTCTATATCTCTCATGCCTTCATCGAAAGTTGTTAGTGTATTTAAATGTTTAAGTGGTTATCTCACAAAGTCAATGCCAAATTTCTTTGTCACAACTCCACCGACTCTTCCAAGAATCTGAGGAGATTTAACTCCTGTGACTATAAGCATTGTTCTCATGGTGTTCTCAAGCTCCGGGTCCACCATGGCACCCCAGATAATTCTTGCATCAGGGTCAACTTTACTGTATATCTCTTCTACAATGCTTTCTGCCTCTTCTATTGTCATATCTGGACCGCCTGTAACATTGACAAGTGCTGCTCTCGCTCCTGAGATATCAACCTCAAGTAACGGACTCTTCAGAGCTTTTCTTACAGACTCGGATGCTTTGTCCTCTCCACTGGCCTCCCCGAGTCCAATCATTGCAACTCCACCTTTTTCCATCACAGTTCGCACATCAGCAAAGTCAAGATTTATCAGGGCTGGTTTGGTTATAAGTTCCGTAATTCCCTTCACAGCCCTCATTAAAATTTCATCAGACACTTTGAAAGCGAGCTGCATGGGATAGTTTGGAACAACCTCGAGTAATCTGTCGTTGGGAATTACTATGACTGTATCTGTAACCTCTCTCAGCCTGTCAAGACCCGCTTCCGCGTTTGACCTCCTGATCGCCCCTTCAGAGGAGAATGGGAATGTTACAACTGCAATGGTTAACGCACCTGTCTCCTGTGCCGCTTCAGCAATTATAGGCGCACCTCCTGTCCCTGTACCCCCTCCAAGACCACACGTCACGAATACAAGGTCTGCGCCTTCTACAATCTGCTTTATCTCATCCTCATTCTCTCTTGCAGCTTCCTCGCCTACCTGTGGAAGACTACCAGCTCCGAGTCCTCTTGTCCTTCTTTTCCCGACAAGAAGTCGTTTATTCGCTTTGGTGTAATAAAGGTGCTGTACATCAGTATTGAGAGCTATAAGCTCTGCACCCTCAATACCTTCTTCAAACATTCTGGATATTGTATTGCAACCACTACCTCCAACACCGATTACCCTTATCTCAGTTCTGAGCTCGTGAAGCATCTGAACAATCTCGTCTTCGACACTTTCTGCAGGCTGTTTCTCAAATCTCGTTCTTTTCTCAATCTCCGCTCTTTGCAGAGCCTCCTCCACGATTGACTTCATAATTAAAACCCCTCTAACGCTCAAATATTACTAAACTTATCCTTTAATCTACCAAATCATTCTCAGATTCTCTCTAAATTCCCTTACGGAATAGTATATAAACCTTTTTTTGCATCCGTTCCGTGATGGAAATCTCGGGAAACCTATTCCACAATGGAAGAGTTATTGAAGCTGGAATAAAAATAGAAGATGGAGTGATAAAGGAAATCTCCAAAAATATTAACGGTAACAGGGTAAAAGGATTGATCTTGCCTGCTGCAATTGATTGTCATGTTCACTTCAGAGATTTTGAAGAAAAACACAAGGAAACTATAAAGACTGGCTCCCTGTCAGCATTACATGGTGGAGTGTGTCTCGTCATTGACCAGCCGAACACACTTCCAAGGGTGGAAAACGTTGAAAGTTATTTGGAGAGGATGAAGAGGGCAAAAAAGAATTCATACATCGGCTATGCTCTGAATATTGGATTGACGAGAAAGAATGCAGAAAAAATTGGGGATATAATTGAAAAAATCGAAACTGAGTACAGAATACCAGCGATTGGAGAAGTCTTCCTCGAAAATAATGACAAAAATCTACAGATTGATTATGATGTGCTTTTTAAAACCCGCTCCAGACTCAGCAAATTGATTACAGTACATGCTGAAGACCCTGCCATGATTAAAGGCAAAGAATCTCCAAATTATTCTGTCAGACCTCCCGAGGCTGAAATAACTGCGGTAAAGAAGGTCATCGGTAAAGGTAATTTTCACTTCTGCCACGTCTCAACCTATACTGCGGCAAGAATAACTGGAAATTCTGCGTCAACATTTGAAGTTACGCCTCACCATCTGCTTCTCTCAATTGAGAATTTTGAAAATACCTCATTTGCAAACGTCAATCCACCACTCCGCAGAGAAAATGAGGCAGAGAGTTTGCTGAGGAATTTGGAGAGTGTGGATGTAATTGCCTCGGATCACGCACCGCATACAGTGGAAGAGAAGATGAAAGGCTCTCCCGGATTCCCCGGGGTTGAGACTGTATATCCGCTGATGATATCCCTCGTGGAAAAGAGAATAATAAGTCTGAGTAATGTTGTGAATAATCTGACTACGAATCCCGCACGAATTTTCGGTTTTGAAGAATACGGTGGCCTGGAAACAGGAAAACTGGCTAACATAGCTGTATTTGATTTATCAGTTAAAAAGAAAATTAAGGCAGAAAACCTGCATTCAATGGCTGGCTGGTCTCCATTTGAAAATTTTGATGCAATTTTCCCTCAGAAGGTAATTTTGATGGGCATAGAGGCAATGGATGATGGAGATGTACTGATTGAACCGGGGGAAATTTATAAGAGACACAATATTGGAAAACACCTCAAATAACATAAAACCTCCTTATTTTCCTAAAAAAATTCACATTTTTTCACCTTTGCTCATAAAATAGTTTAATATCATATTACTCCATGTTAATAGCTTCTGCAAATTTAATAACAAAAAATTTATATATCTCTTGGAAAAGTAATAAGCAGGTGATACAAATGAAAATCAGAAAGGTCAGGAAAACTGTAAAGGGAACGTGCAAGTGCAAGAGTTCCTGCTAATTCAATTTTTTTGGTGAACAATGGTAACCAATTTTGTGGAACTAATCTGCACCTGCTGTGATTTTTACAAAGAAAGTGATGAAGAGCTTGAGTGTGGTGCATTCAGAATTCTGAAAATACTGGTTGAGAGGGGCTTAGTCTCTCCACGGGACATCGAATCTGCGAAAAATGAAGTCATTAAGGGTCAGAGATAGAATACTCATCAGGAAATTCGAGGACAAGATTGTTTATGATGCTGCACAGGACGAACTTTACGAAATTGATGATGAAGCTTTTGAATTTCTGCTGAAATGTGATGGAAAACACTCTTTTGATGAGTTGAAGAGAATTTATGGGAGCGGTACTGATTATGCACTCTCAGAAGGTTTAATTGAGGAGAATGAGAGCAATTATGGAATTGAAATCTGTGTTCCTGAATCTCCAGTTCCATCTCTGAGGTACATACTTGTTCATATCACAAACAGATGCAATTTGAAATGCAAGCACTGTTATGTTGATAAAGCTGGAGTCAACATGGAATTGGATGTTTTTAAGCAGATTGCAAAGCAATTTTACGAGCTTGGCGGCATTAAAATGATGATAACAGGTGGAGAACCCCTCATGCATCCGGAAATTGAAAAGATACTCGGTGAAGTAACAAAATACGGAATCAGGGTGGAGATTTTAACAAACGGGACATTAATTAATCGCAAAAATGCAGATTTGCTGAAGAAGTATGTTGATGAGGTTCAGGTCAGCATAGATGGGGTAAAAGGGCATGATATGCTGAGAGGAGAAGGCTCACTTGAAAAAACTCTGGGAGGGATCGAATCGCTGGAAGACATGGACTTGACGATTGCAACAATGGTTACCGGATTCAATTGTGCAGAATTTGATGAGATAGAGAAACTTGTTTTGAGCCTTGGAGCGAAGAGATGGTTACTCGACTACCCATGTACAGATGATAAACTACTTCCAAAGTTTAAAGAAGCAGCAGGGATTATACGCAGATATGGTTTCGGGAAGGAAAGCTATGAAAGTTCTTTAAACAAGACGTGTGGTACACACCTCTGCGCTGTAACTCCCACTGGCATGGTTTCGAGGTGCGGTTTTTATGGGGATAAACCTGTGGGCTCAATTGAGGAGGGGTTGAGGGAATGCTGGGACAGAATTTGCAGAAGACATTTATGGGATATTGATGAACTCGAGTGCCAATGTAAAAGTCTGGAAAGTTGTAGAGGAGGGTGTAGATACAGAGCTGAATACTTTGGATATGGCAGGCTGGGAAAAGACCCTTTAATGTGCCATTACTTCGAGGAAGAGTAAGTTTTTAAGAAAAAAGAAGCAACCTAAAAATCAACAACAATCTGCTTCCCGACAACATCGCAAAAGCTCTCCCACTCCCGTATAACAAACCACCTGTCCCTATCAACCAGAATTTCAGCACATCTCGGTCTTCCGTTGTACTGACTGCTCATAACAAAACCGTAGGCTCCAGCGTCAAATACAGCAATTAAATCACCTCTCTCCACCTTCGGGAGCTTTCTGTTCTCAGCAAGAATATCCCCGCTCTCACAGATTGGTCCAACGACAGTGTATTCTTCTTCCTCTTTCTGACCCATTTTGTTGGCAACGCTTACTCTGTGATAAGCGTTATACATTGCAGGTCTTATTAGCAGGTTGAATCCAGCGTCAACTGCAACAAAGTTTTTGTAGGCTTTCTTCACCGAATTGACTCTTGTGAGCAAAATTGTGGTATTACCGATTATGCTCCTTCCTGGCTCAAGCCAGAGCTGAGGTTCTGATTTTAATTCAGCAATCCTTTCTCTGAATGTGGGCATCAACTTATTTGCGAGTTCAGATGGTGCAGGCACGCCTTCTGCATGGTAGTCAATACCGAGACCACCTCCTAAATCGAGAAATTCTAATTCAACCCCCAGTTTCTCAACTTTCTTTGCCACATCGACAATTCTGTTCAAAGCCTCTACAAATGGAGATAAATCCGTAATCTGACTACCTATGTGGCAGTGGATACCCACTGGTTTCACACCGGGAAGTTTTACAGCCGTTTTATAAGCATCTATGACTTCTTCCCATGGTATTCCGAATTTAGATTTTTTCAATCCAGTTGCAATCTTGGGATGTGTATCCGGTGAAATGTCCGGGTTAATGCGAAATGCAATTTTAACTTCTTTATTTTCTTCTTTTGCAACTTCTGAAATTGCATGAAGTTCATCAACACTATCAACACTGAATTTAACCCCTGTTCTGACTCCATACTCTATCTCCTTTCTGCTTTTGGAGTTTCCATTGAAAAGGATGTATTCAGGCTTAAATCCAGCAAGTAAAGCTAAATAAAGCTCGCCATCGCTGAAAACATCTGCGCCAAAACCTTTTTTTGATATAATCCTCATGATAGATATGTTGTTATTCGCTTTGACAGCGTAAAGCATTCTGGCATCTGGAAAGGCAGCTCTATAGCTCTCGATATTATTCTCAAGCATTGCCTTTGATGTTATGTAAACGGGAGTTCCCGACTCTGCAATTTCTTCAATATTCACACCCTCAACGTGAAGTTTGCCATTAACTTCTCTGAACATTTTGACACCAGCTTTAGAAAAGTAAATGTTTATTTAAATATTGTTGAATGTTTAGATTCAGTAAGAAAAGCCGAAATAATTTCAGATATTCAATCGGTATCTTTTCTTTCCGAGAATCTCGAACCTCCCTTCCTCAATCATCCTCTTCATTCTTGCATAATCGAGTAAAATCAGAACTCTCTCTTCCTCTTTATCTCTTGTCCTTCTTGCACTCCTCTTCAAACCAAATTTGTATCTCAGACGCATTTTATTCTTCCTTTCCCTCATCAACTCTTCCCAGTTCATCGAGCATCGCCTCAACTTCCTCTTTCATTTTCTCAATTTTTTCATTCGTTCCTTCTTCTTTGCATCTTCTTCTTAAGTATTCCCAGTCAAGTTTATCGTAATAAAGTAGAATAAGCTCTTTTGCCCATCTGCAATCTTCATCTGACCTCCAGAATACACAGGCATTTAGTCTGTCAACGATTAGATCCTCTTTACCGATTATGTACACTTTAAAGTCTTCTATTTCAAAAATCTCAACCCTGTCCATGCTACCTGCTAGGATTTTGCTTGGCACTTCAACTGCCATCTCCAGTTCTTCATTTATCCAGAATCGTCCCTCTTTTTTAAAATCAAGTCTCTCCAGAACCTCTCCAATTAAATCTGAATCCTTACATACTATATCTATGTCAGCTGTGGCATATCCACCCAGAGAATAGAGTTCAAGAGCATTACCACCAACTAAAACAGGCTTCACACCTTTATTTTCAAGTTCTTGAGTTAGCACACCAAGGAGTAACATCCTTCTTTTTAGCGGGCTCTCAATTTTTTTAAGTTCCTCGATCATTAGCTAAGCAAGGAAGGAATACATAATAAATTTTGCTTGGAAGGTTGGAATTTGTTTGACCTTCTTTTACTATTTTCTCAGCTTCCTTATAAACTCGATCAGTCTTCAGAAAGCTGGACCATCAGACCCAGGTATTTCCTGCGTCAATACCTTACTAACATAACTTCTTTATAAGGTACTTGCCAACTCACATCTCAGCCAACCTCTGCAAGACTCTCTTTTCTCTTATACCAACAGCTACAACCATCCCAATCAAAAGGACATTGACAACAGTATACTTATAAACGGATCTCATACT
>Ga0209426_1000602_pt1 | contig 33092 bp, 29 predicted proteins | sample Deesub1362B_J571_FD_187697 | JGI IMG/M metagenome (GOLD analysis project Ga0209426, IMG submission 187697) | Deep oceanic, basalt-hosted subsurface ecosystem from Juan de Fuca Ridge flank, Pacific Ocean, CORK Borehole 1362B_J2.571 (SPAdes)... ...
CAGCATAACCTCCGTCAACATTATTTCCAAGCATTATCATACTATCACATATATTTTCTCTTCCTGTTCTGCATCTCTCACATTTTCCACAGGTAAAAACAGGAGGGACAAGAACTCTGTCTCCTTTTTTAAACCTCTCTACACCTTCTCCTGTTTCTTCCACTATACCTGAAATTTCATGTCCGAGAATAACAGGAGGCTCTTTAAATGTAGGAACACCGTGGTCAATATAATGAAGATCAGTATGACACACACCGCAGGCAGAAACTTTCACCAAAACCTCCCCCTGTTTCGGGGAAGGCACATCAACTTCTTCTATTTTTAAAGGCTGATTCGGTCCATAAAATCTCGCTGCCTTCATTTTCATGATTTTAAAATTTTATGTTCTGTATTCTCTTTTTTCAAATAATAGATTAATTTTTCAATATCCTCTTTTGTATCAATATCAATAAAATTTTTCCTTTCACCGATTTTCACTTTTATAACCTTGTCAGAAAATTTATCAATTATCTTTTTGCCCTTTTCAAAGTCTTTTAAATTTAAAAAATATTCAAAAAAATTTTCAGGAATTATACGTGGATGATAAAGATTTCCCTGACATTCGGGAAGAATTATTCTATTCTGATTTTTTTCAAATTCTCTGATAAGTGTCTCAATAATTTCTTCTGTAACAAGGGGCATATCTCCGAGAAAAACCATTATTCCATTAAATTTATCCTTTATTTCTCTTATCGCTATTTTAAGTGATGAAATTATTCCTCTTTCAGGATTCTTATTTATCAAAAATTTGATTCTTTTATCCTTAAAATAACTTTCTATAATATCTTTAATTTTTTCTCCGTCTTCTCCGAGAATAATATAAATTTCGGGTAATGAGCTCTGGAGAATATTTTCAAGAGTATAACATATTAAAGGTTTATCTTTAATTGTGTAAAGTAATTTATTCTCTCCGAATCTTTCACTTTTACCAGCCGCTAAAAGAACTCCTGCAATTTTTAACATTTTCGATAAGTCTTTATCAGTTCTGCAATTATACTTATGGCTATCTCAGGATCAGTTTTTGATTTTATAGGGATACCAATCGGAGTTTTTATTTTCTCAAGTTCTTTTTGTGAAATTCCTTCTTTTATAAGTTCTTTAAAAATTTTATCTCTTCTTTTTTCGGAGGCAAGAAGACCTATATATCTGCATTTCTTTTCAATGGCTCTTTTAAGAACCTCTATATCTTTTGCAGTATGAGAAAGCACAACAACAAAAGAGTCGCTATCAAAAGGGTACTCATCAAATAAAAGATTTAAATTTTTATAATTTTTAAATAATTCAAGATAACCTTTTCTGTAATCAATCAGATATATATCAAAATTTAAATCTTTTACATAATTTATAACATAAGAGGCAAGCGGATTTGCTCCGAAAATAAAGAGTTTAAAATAAGGGGGTATTTTTTCTACAAACAGATTTTTACTCTTCAATTTCAAATTTGTAATTTTTCTTTTTATATTTATTTCCATGTTTTTAAAATCATAAATAAGAAAAACCTCATTACCTTTTGAAATAATTTCTTTTATTTTCTTAAAAACTCTTTTGATTTTATTATCTACAGGTATAACAAGAATTTCCATCTCCCCCTCGCAGTAAGTTTCATAATTCATTCCTTTTATCTTCAGAATTTTCCATCTTTTATTTTTAATAACATCTTTTATAATTTCATTTATTTCCTGTTCAGCACAACTCATTCCGAGACTTTCATAAACAGGAAAAGGATTATTATTTTCAAATATAACTTTTTCTCCTCTTTTTTTATACGTATGACCTTCTGTATCTAAAACAACCGCAATAACACCCTCTCTGACCCTTTCTAAGACTTCAAAAAATCTCTGATTCATTAAATTCTTTAAAAGCTTTTACAAGAAAATTTCTGACAACTTTTTTTCTGTATAAAGGAGGAAAATAAAGGTTATCCATGGGTTTTATGGAATTATAAACTTCTTCAATTAATTTGTTTATTTGTAAGTTAAAATCTGAACCTGAGATTTTTTCTTTTAAATAAAAAATAGAAGAACTTATACCTGAAATCGCGATGTTTATACTTTCTTTTTTTACAACAACAGCAACACCTGCTTCAGGAAAATCAATTGTATCCCTTATTCTGAGTTTTTTATAAGTTAAAAAAAACTTTTCTCTCGGAATTATTATCTCTTTTAGAATTTTTCCGTTTAAATTTATATGATTTATTCCGTCATCCCTGTAAATTTCTTCAAGTTTTATTCTTTGTTCTTTCAAATCACTATCAATCAAAACCACCTCTGAATCAAGTGCTATTAAAATCGGGGCTATATCGGAACAGAAAACAGCAAAACACCTATTTGAACCAGGGGCAACACGACATTCCGCATCTCCTTTTTTCAAACAGTATCCTAAAGCTTCCCTCCAGAATTTGCTTTTATCATAAAATTTGCATCTTGTATCCTGAAGAAGATTTCCCCCTATGGTTGCAGAATTTCTTATAATAGGTGTTGCAACTGACTTTAAGGCAATATGTAAACCCTTTATTTTTTTTATTTCTTCATTTTTTTCAAGTTCTCTCAGTTTTTTAAGGGCTCCTATTCTTATTTCATTTTCTTCTATTTTAATAAAATCAAACTCTTTTATGTATAAAATTGAAATTACATAGTTGGGTTCAATCTGACCTCTTTTAATTTTCGGAATCAAGTCGGTTCCACCTGCAATTATCTTTGCTTCAGGATATTTCTTTATTAAAGAAAATAGTTCCTCACAAGTATAGGGAGAAAAAAATTCAAATTCTTTAAGTTTTAACATTTTCAGGAACCTCTACCTTTATAGGAGGGGGAAATTTGAAATCAATTATTTTCTCAGGTCCTATTCTTTTTTTATTTCTTTCAATTGCATCAAGAACTTTATCCGGTGTAATGGGTATCTCATCAAACCTTATACCTATTGCATCATATACAGCATTACATAACGCAGGAATTACAGGTAGAAGCGGACCCTGTCCAACTTCCTTTGCACCGAAAGGTCCTCCCTTATCATGGGTTTCTATAAGATATACATTTATATCAGGCATTTCTTTTATTGTTAAAGTCTTATAATCAAGAAAACCCGTATCCTTTAAAAGACCCTTTTTTGTATATTCTGTTTTTTCTGTTAATGCTTCACATAATCCCATATAAACAGAACCCTCAATCTGACCCTCAACATTTTTCCGATTTATACACCTCCCTATATCATGAGCAATCCACACTTTTTGAGGTTTTACAATTCCTGTATCTGTATCTACCTTTACCTGAATCACACACGCTGTAAAACTGTATGCAGGAGAAGGACCGACTCCAGCACCTTTATATTTCCCGAGTATCGGAGGAGGCTTGTATTTTCCTGTAAAAACAAGGGGTCCTTCCCTTTCTATTGCCTTTCTTATCACCTCAACAAGTTCAATTTCCTTATCGCCCTTTTTGGTCTTAATCTTATAATTTTCAAAAATTAACTCATCTTCTTTTTCTTCAAGCAATTCAGAAGCAGTTTTAATCAAAACATTTTTTAATTTATTTGCTGCTTCAAAAGCCGCATTTCCCACCATATAGGTAACCCTGCTTGAATAACTGCCCAAATCAGGTGGCACGGTATCAGTATCCCTTAAAATAAGTTTAACATCTTCAGGATTTATGCCCAGAACCTCTGCAACTATATAGGAAAGCATTGTATCAGAACCCTGTCCTATTTCTGTATGACCCGAATAAACACTTATAATTCCGGACCTATCTGCTTTGATAACAACCTCTGAATGCGGCATTTCATTCCAGTAAATAGGGAGGGCTGCACCCGATAAATAGGCACCGATTGCAAAACCTATACCTTCTCCATAAGGTAATTTGCCATGCTTTTTCTCAAATTCTGATTCTTTTATAACCTTTTCAATGCATTCTTTCAGTCCGCTTGAAGTTATTTTCAGATAATTTATCGTAACAAAATTTGAATCCGTAAGATTTTTAAGTCTGAATTCATGGGGTTTTAAATTTAAATCTTCGGCAATTTTATCAAAATGACATTCAAGTGCAAATCTCGGTTGAGGAGTTCCGTGTCCTCTCTTTGGTCCGCAGGGAGGCTTGTTTGTATAAAATCTTACAACCTGAACTTTATAATTCGGAATCTTATATGTTGTGGTTTGTAAAGCTCCTTGATAATAAGAACAGGCGACTCCAAAACTTCCGTAAGCTCCTCCATCAAGGAAGGATTTGAAATGTATTGCTTTTATTCTACCTTCTTTTAAACCTGTTTTAATCCACATTAAGGCAGGATGCCTCCCCCTGTGATTGTAAAATACCTCCTCTCTTTCAAGTGTGCATTTAACAGGTTTTCCTGTTATAAGTGCAAGTTTTCCTGCACAAACAATCTCAGGAAAGGGGTCAAGTTTTCCTCCAAAACCTCCTCCTACATAAGGAACAACAATTCTTATATTCTTTTGAGGAATTGAAAGAGCTTTTGAAAGTATTTGATGAAGATAATAGGGTGCCTGATGGGATACATAAATTGTAAGTTTATTTTCTTCAGGAACAGCGAGAACAGAATGGGGTTCCATTGGAAGATGGGCATTACCGGAATAAAAAAAGATATCCTCTCTTACATAATCACATTCTTTAAAAGCAGATTCAACATCACCGAATTCAAGATGTATTACCCTGTGAGCATTACCTTTAAATTTCTCTGACTCATGAACCCTTACATTTTCTTTTTCAAATGCCTCTTCTATTGAAAGAACTGAATCAAGTTCTTTATATTTAACTTTTATTAAATCGATAGCTTTTATCGCTATTTCTTCTGTTTCAGCACAAAGGGCAACAACAGGTTCTCCTACATATCTTACTTTATCTATTGCAAGCGCTGTTTCATCCTGAGTAACAGGTAATATTCCGTATTTCACAGGCAAATCCTTTCCTGTTATGACAGCCTCAACACCCTTAAGTTTTAGGGCTTCTGAATAATCAATTTCTTCTATCAGAGCATGGGCATAGGGGCTTCTTTTGAATTTCATATAAAGCATATTCGGTGCATAGAAATCCTCCGCATACTTTGCAGTCCCTTTTATCTTATAACCTGCGTCAACCCTTTTCCTTTTTTTACCTATTATCTTTTCCATTATTTAATTATCCTTTCAAAAGCTTTTAAAATTTTTGTGTAACCTGTGCATCTGCAGAGACTCCCGGAAAGTTCCTCTTTTAAATCAATATGATTCAATCCCTTTTTCTTTCTGTCCATCAGATATTTTGCCATAATAACAAAAGATGGAGTACAGAAGCCACACTGAACAGCTCCTTCTTCAAGAAATGATTTTTCAATAATTTCAATCTCTTTTTTATCTATTCCTTCAACTGTTGTTATGTTTTTCCCTTCACAGGTAATAGCAAGAGTAAGACAGGAAAGATGAGGGATACCATCAATTAAGACAGCACATAATCCACATTCACCGGTATCACACCCATGTTTTGTACCCGTTAAAAGCAGGTCTTCCCTTAAAACTTCAAGAAGTGTTTTATTCGGGGAAATCAAAATTTCATAATCTTTACCATTAACATTAAATTTAAGGACCTTTTTCATATATTATCTATCCTTCCACTCGGGTTTTCTTTTCTCAAGAAAGGCTTTCAATCCTTCTACGGGGTCTTCTTTTTTCATAAGTTCTTCAAGATATATCCTGTTAACATCATCAAGTCTTTTTTTAATCTCCTGAATATTAACATAAAATGATTTTTTTGTATGGGAAATTACAACATGGCTCAGCTTTGTAAATTTTTTAAGAAATTCATGAGAATCTTCAAAGAGTTTTTCTTTATCAAAAGTCTTATTGATTATTCCCATATTTTCAAGTTCCTGTGCTCTAAAATTGTCACCCGAATAAACAAGCAGATTGACAAATTTTGAAGGGAAAAGTAAAGGGTAAAGGGCACATGCAACAGGTGGAAATACCGCAAGTTTAATTTCAGGTTGAGAAAATACCGCCTCTTTTTCAGCAATAACAATATCAGAACAAAGGACAATCTCGCATCCGCCTCCGTAAGCTCCTCCCTGGACGATTGAGGCAACTATTCCGGGATATTCAAATATTCCTATTATAACTTCAGAAAAAACTCTTATCATCTCAGGTGCTTTTTCAGGAAGATGATCACCTACATCAAGTCCTGCACAGAAAATTTTACCCGAACCTTTAAAAGCAAGAACCTTTGAACTTTCTGATTTTAAAACATCTCTTATCTCTTTTAAATGTCCTATATTTAAAACATTTACAGGTGGAGAATTGAAATCAACATATAAAACATCTTCCTTTTTTTCAACAAGGATTTTACCCATTTCCCTCTCCTATCTTCTCACCGCAATTCAAACAATATTTTGAATTTAAAGGTAAAAATTTTGTTCCACATTTCTTACATTCACCGAGATAAGGACCAAAAGGATATTGAGTATCCGTTCCTTTTGATATCATTTCTCTTATGGTTCCATAATCTCTCTTTCTCTTTTCTTTAAATGCCCATAAACCCTCTGAAGGTTCAATTGAGCCGATATGTAATGAGAACCACTCCTTCGCATGTTCCCAAGTTAAATCCCAGACCAGGTCTTTCCACCAATTTATATGAACTTTGAAATAATGCAAACTTGCGGGTGAAAGATTTAACATCTCATCAATATATTCTCTAACTTTTTCATCAAGTTTTTCATAAGGAACCACATCATTCACAATACCGAGTTCAAGTGCTTCCTTTGCTGTAAGTTCTCTTGAAAGCATAACTATCTCGGTTGCCTTTTTAATACTCATATGTAAAGGAAGCCATTGGGAAAGTCCTCCTATGGAAGTCATCCCGACTCTCGGACCAGGAGATAAAAATCTTGCATGCTCTGCTGCAATTGCAAGGTCTGCTGCTGCAACAAATTCAAAACCCCCACCTGCTGTGATTCCGTTAACTCTTGCTATTACAGGTTTACCACAATGTCTTATAAAATGGAACACTCTTCCATAGACCTCTCCCCATTTCCAGAAATCTGATGGCTTTCTATTATATATTTCAGCATACTCCTTAACATTTCCACCTGTGCAGAATGCTTTTTCACCTGCACCACTGAGGACTATAAACTGAACATCATCATCCCACATTGAATCCTCAAAAGCAGCACACATCTCTCTAAGAGTATCCAGCAGATAGGAGTTATACTCCTTTGGATTGTTTATCATTATTAAAGCGGTATGCTTATACCACTTTTTATCATATATTACTGTTTTAAATTCCATTTTTTACCTCCTATGTTAATTTTATTTCTTCTTTAACTTCTTTAAGCTTCGGTATTTTTATTACCTGTTTAACCAGATTTTTTTCAGCTTTACGAGGGTTGTAAATTGCTTCAATTAAAGGGGCATAATTTTCCATTATTTTTGGTTTTACCAGTTTTAAAGAAGGTGTCAATTCTCCTCTGAACAAAGATAATTCATCGGGAATAAGGACTATTGCTTTAACTCTACAATAATGAGGATATATTCCTTTATTTATTTTCATAATTTCATTTTTAAATAGCTCACGAACCTTTGTATGTGAAACAATTCTTTTTCTGTTTTTAAGATTTATCTTATTTTTTTTCAAAAATTTCTCAAGTTCTTTAAAATTCGGAAAAATGAAAGCAGAAACAAAATCTCTGCCACTTCCCAGAACAACTACCTGTTCTATATAATCAGAACTGCCGACAATCTTTGTTTCAAGAACCTGTGAAAATACTTTTTCTCCATTCGACAATTTAAAAATACCATCCATTCTTCCTCTCAGAAGAAGCCCCCCAGGGGTTATCTCACCTGTATCACCTGTTCTGAACCACCCATCTTTTGTAAAGACTTTTTTAGTTTTCTCAGGCATTCTATAATATTCTTTCATTACATTTGGACCTTTAACAAGAATCTCACCTTCTGGGGAAACTTTCACCATAACACCCGGTATCGGCATTCCGACAAATCCGGGATATCTCTCCATACTCGGATCAGTTAAAGTTACACATGGAGCAGTCTCGGTTAATCCCCATCCCTCAATTATAGGTATTCCTTTTTTTAATATATATTCCTCAACATCCTTTGGAAGAGGTGCTGCAGCGGTGAAAAAGAACTTTATTTCAGGATGGAATATCTCTTTATCAAGCTTTTTATTATGTTTACACTCCTGAACAAGTGCCTGATAGATCTTTGGAACACTGAAATATACGGTAGGTTTTATCTCCCTGAAATTTTTAATTAATAAATCAATATCCTTTCCATAACTGTCATCAATTGCAAGAGTGCATGAGAAATAAAGAGCAGTAAATCTTTCAAATATACCCCCGAAACTGTGATGCCAAGGAAGGTATGAAAGAAACCTGTCATCGGATCCGAGATTCCACAAATGTTCCTGTGCTTTTCTTTGGGAAAGAATATTTTTATGCGTTAAAACAACACCTTTAGGTTTTCCTGTTGTTCCTGATGTATATTGAATCAAACAGGGATCATCGGGTTTTACCTTGTCTATTCTTTTTTCAAAAAGTTCTTTATCTATTTTCATATTGTAAAGTTCTTTAAACGGTATAACCTTGTTTTTAAATTTTTTGGGAACATCCTCATACTCAAAAAGGAAAATCCTGTTAACTTTCTTAAAGACTTCAGTTTTTGAAAATTCATTCAGATGATTAATTGTATCAATCATCACAAATTTCGGCATTGAATTTCCGAGTGTATGTTCAAGTTGGGGATAAGGATATTCGGAAAATACAGGTGAGGATATGGCTCCGATACTCATAACAGCAAGTTCTGTCACAAGCATTTCTTTTCTATTTTTTGATATTATTCCGACTCTATCCCCTTTTTTTAAACCCATTTTTATTAATGAAGACCCTATAAGAGAAATCTCATGATAGAGTTCATACCATTTATAGGACACAAATTTTCCTTCTGACTTTTCCTTGAGTATTATATGGTCAGGATATTTTTTTAATCTTTCTCTCAACATCACACCTATGCATGGACAGATTTTACCCAAGGGTATTTCACTTTTCAAAATTTGTTCTTTCATTTTTTAACTCCTTTTTTAATGTGCTGTTAAAATTATTAAAAAATTATAATTTCTAAACATTTTCAAGAGCAAAAAGTGAGGCTCCGAAAGCAACTATAAATTGTGGTTCAGGAGGAATATAGGGTTTTATACCTGTCCTTTTTTCAAGGATATCGGCTACAATCGGATTATGATGTATTACACCGCCCGTCATAACCAGATTTTTATTTATTCTTACCATACTTAATATTCTGCTCACAAGAGATTCGTATACTCCTCTTGCAATATTTTCAATTTTTTTACCTTCCCTTATAAGGTGTATTATCTCTGTTCCTGCAAAAACAGTGCAAAAACTATTTATTTCAATACTTTCATTTGCTTTCTCTGCAAGGGAATGCAATTCATTTATACCCATCTTCAATCTTCTTGAAATATCTTCAAGGAAAGCTCCTGTTCCTGCAGCACATTTTCTGTTCATACTGAAATTCATCTCTTTTCCGTCTTTATCCATACTCACAACTTTTACATCTTCTCCTCCTATATCTATTATTGTGCATTCTTTTTTAAAATAATGAAAAACACCCTTAACAAGACAGCCTATTTCAGTCCTGGCAAAATCTTTATAAGGAAAATTCTCTCTACCAACACCTGTACTCACTATTTTATTAATATCTTCTTTTTTTATTTCAGATTTTTTACATATATTTTCCAGAACCTTCCTTGATGTTTCCTCAAATGAAAGTCCGGACTCTGTAACTTCTCTTGTAACAATCTCTTTATTCTCATTTATAAGGACTGCCTTTGTGTAATAAGAACCTATATCAACTCCCAAAAAGAATTTTGTTTTATTTTTCAAAACTCTGTGCAAAGGTTTCTATCAATGTTTTGGTTTGTTCTTCTGAAAAACATCTTAAGTCATTCAAATCACCGTAAATTACAAGTGTCTTTATTCCATATTTTTCCCTCATCCTCTCGGGCATCCCGAATCTCGTATTGGTATTATAGGGACAGGTCTTTGCATCATGAAAAATTATTGCATCCACCTTATATTCCTGAATCATATTTAAAAGTTCTTTTTCTTTTATATTTTCACTTCTGTTAATAAAAATTTTTAAATAACATTCAGCCATACTCTCAAAAGGTTCATCCTCTGATAACTCATCAATAATCCAGGAATTACAATAGGTTGAAGCAACAACATTTGAATTGACTGACTCAAAAAGTTCTGCAAAAAACCTTAATTTCCCCCACACAGGCATGCCTTCCCAGTAAAATCTTATCTTTTCATTCTTAATAGCTGATATATTATTTTTAACCCTGTCCTCTACTTCTTTAAGTAAAATTTCATAGTAATCCTTTGCACTTTTAAGTCCTCTCATCATAACAATAGGTGCCATTTGAATTGTTCCGTCAAAAAAGGTTATAGGTGACGGAATATTTCTGGCTGATTCAAGAAATTTTCTCCATAAAATTGATGCTTCTTTTGAAAGTTTTATCACTTCCTTAAATTTATCATAATCAAATTTTTTACCTATTATTTCCTCAAGTTTTTTTATAAGTGATTTAAATTGGGAAATAATGACATCAAAATGTTCTTTCTTTATCTCATCCACTTTCCAGGGATAAAAAATGCCAATAGAAGGAACGTTAAATTCTCTTGAATAAAAAGAAAACCAGTCCTGAAGTTCCCTGCATTGATTTGTGCTGTATACAAGGATATCTGGTTTTGGAATCTCGGGTATTCCGTAAGCATCTTTTAAAGGAGTTTCTTTTAAAAGATATGCTCCTATATCAGATGTTAAATAAGAACATATGTCAGGAGAATATCCCAGAGAATTTGCTCTTGTTATATATTTTGTGGCAAGTCTTCTTACACCAATAAGTGCTCCATGATTTTCCGGGAAATACACTTTAAATCCGGCAGCGACAAGGATTTCCGCAGGACCTATACTTGAACACCATGCAACTTTCTGATCATCATCCTTTGAAGCTTCATATAATTCCTGATAATAATTTTTAAGAATTTCTTTTAATTTTTTGGTTGATTCAAGGGGTTTCATTATTATTTAAAATTTTTTCTATCTTGTTTTTTAAATCAGGAATTTTAGTTTTTATTATATCCCATAAGATTTCATAATCAATCCCCCAGTAGTGGTGTATTAATATATCTCTGAGACCTGCTATCTTCTTCCATTCAATTTCAGGATATTTAGCCTTTATCTCTTCAGGCAAATTTTTAGCTGCTTCACCTATAATCTCAAGATTCCTTATTACCGCATCAACAACCATTCCCTCAGTTTTAAATTGTTCAAACTTCAAATTTTCTGTATATTTTAATATTTTCTCACAACTTTTACTTATATCTTTAATGTATATTCTCCAATCTCTTTCAGACATAAACCACTTCCTTTAAAATTTTTTCCTTTAGTTCCTCTCTTAAAGAGCTCTTTACAATTAAATCAATTTTTCTACCAAGAAATTCTTCTAAAAAGAATTTAAATTCAATATAATTATCAAAATTTTTTCTACCTTCTTCAAACTCTATTAGTATGTCAATGTCACTCTGCTCTTTTTCTTCTCCCTTTACATAAGAACCAAAGATCCCAATCTCTTTAATCCCGAACTTCTTTTTTATAAATTCTTTTTTTTCTTTAATAAAATTTAGAGCCTCTTTAAAACCTATTTTCTTCATCTTCCCTTAAACTCAGGTCTTCTCCTCTCAAGGACACTCTTTAATCCCTCATAAGCATCTTCTGTTTTAAATATTTTTTCAAGATATGAAAGTTCCAGCTTAAGACCCTCTTCAAGGGTGAGTGAAAAACCTTTATCTATAAGTTCATTTGCTATTTGAAGGGCTATTGGAGCTTTTGAAAGTATTACTTTTTTCACCCTTTGTAATAATTTATTTTCCTCGTCAATTATTTCTCCTTTTAAAAGAGAAGGTATATTTTTATCAGAAAACTGTTTTTCAATTATTCTTAATTCCTCAGGAATCTCTTTTTTTCTTTTATATTTATCATCAAACTCTTTTTTGTTTAAAATCCAATCATCCATTTCTTTAATATCAATTACATCTTCAACTATTCCCAATTTTTTTCCGAGTTCCGAATCAATCGGAAATCCTGTGAATATAAAATACTTTGCAAGTTCCTTACCTATGATTCGCGGTAATCTCTGTGTACCACCGAGTCCTGGATATATTCCTATACCTGTCTCAGGAAAGGCAAGGTATGCTGATTTAACAGAGATAATACTTCTACATGAAAGGGCGAGTTCTGCACCTCCACCAAGTGCAAATCCTGTCAATTTGCATATAAAAGGTTTTGTAGAATTTTCTATTTTCTTAAGAACATTATGTCCGAACCTTGTAAATTCAATAATTTTATCAAAATCTTTCTTTTCTATATTTTCAATAAAAAATTTAATATCAGCACCTGCAACAAAAGCTTTTCCTTCCCCTTCAATAACGATTTTTTCTATATCTTTATCTTCTAAAAATCTATCTATGGTTTCATCAAGTTCCTTAAAAATATCATAATCAAGAGCATTCATCCTTTCGGGTCTTGATATAATTATAAATCCTGTTTTATCCTTTATCTGAGTAATAACATTTTTTATTTTCCATTTACCTATGCTGAACTGTTTTTCAAAAGAGGAAGGTTTTGAAAGTTTATATTTTTCCTTAATTTCCTCAATATAAGCATTAACTTTATCAAATCCCTCCTCGTTCATAATCTCAAAAGGTCCTTTTCTCCATCTTAAAGCAACCTTTGCACCCTTTTCTATATCTTCTATCTTACATACATTGTGGTCAAGCATTTCACATACGACATAAAAAACCGCTCCAAGCATTCTCTTTTTAACATCATCAAATTTATTTGAATCAACTACTCCATCAATCTTCCAGTCTTCCTTTTTTTCTGCCTGTTTTTTCAGAATTTCTGCGGGTTCATAAAAACTCCCGAGTTTTTCTGCAAGGAATTTTGAGGCATGATATGCAATCGGAACACCTGTTGCATTCATTAAAGCAAAGGGTCCCATCGGAACACCGAATAATTTTTTGCATACCTCATCAATTGTGATTATGTTTGCAATTCCTTCTTCATAAACCCTACATGCTTCATTCAACCATGGAACAAAAAACCTGTTAACAACAAATCCTGGAGCATCCTTTGCTATCACATATACCTTTCCTATACTTTTTGAAAATAAAAGAACGTCGTTTAAAATCTCATTTTCTGTTGAGTTTCCCGGTATCACTTCAAGAAATCTGTTTTTTGCAGGGTGATAGAAGAAATGCATTCCGAGAAACCTATCTTTTCTCTTAACACTCTCCGAAAGTTCATTAACAGAAAGTGAGGAAGTATTTGTTGCAAAAACTGTTTTATTATCACATATCTCATCAAGCTTTCTGAATAGTTCTTCCTTTATCTTTTTATCCTCAAAAACAGCCTCAATAACAAGGTCAGTATCTTTCAAATCTTCATAGGAAAGGGTTCCTTTTATTCTTGATAAAATCTCTTTTACATCATCTTCTGTAAATAATTTCCTTTCAATACCTTCCTTAAGGGTATCTTTTATTCTATTAAGCCCTCTTTGAAGAAACTCCTCGGCAACATCAACAAGGATTACTTCATATCCTTCCTGAGCAATTTTTTGAGCAATCCCTGAACCCATTGTTCCCGCACCAATAACACCTATTTTTTTCATTTTTGTTCTCCTTTTTTAAGTCTTTTTTCAATCCCTTTTACAAGTGATGTTATTATTTTGTTATAAGGAATATTCATTTTTTTTCTCTCCCCATATTCCACTATCTTTGCATTCAGAAAATCTATCTCTGTTTTACTACCTCTTTCAACATCAACAAGCATTGAGGGTTTATGATAACCTCCTTTTTCAAGATACTTAATGCAATGCTCAAAAAAATTATCAGGGAAATTAATACCGTTTGCAGACGCAACCTCAATTCCTTCTTTTATTATTCCTTCCACTATTTCTCTCAAATAAGAAGTCTCCATAGCTTCCCTCATTGTTAGACCTGTAACAGCACACACAGGAGAAAGTGCAGCATTTAAAATAGCTTTTTCCCATTCATGTTTTTTAATTTCATCTGTATACTCTGTATCAAGACCCGAAGAAGTCAAAATTTCTGCAATCTTCTCCGCTTCTTCTTTTAAACCCTTATCAATTACTCCGATATAATTCGGTTTGTTAAAAAATGTTATCTCAAACTTATTGGGCTCTTTAAACATACCTGCAAAATTTACCACCACTCTCATTACCCTATCTTTCCCTATTTTTTCTGCTATAAACTCTTCATTATCAAGACCATTCTGAAAAGATATTATTTTTATATCATCAGAGAATTTTTCTGTTAAATCTTTTAAAACAGGTTCCAGACTGTATGCCTTTGTGCATATAAAAATATAATCGGGTTTTTCATCTATATCTTTTATGGAGGTAAAAAATTTATAACCTTTTACATGGAAATTCCCTCTCATCTGGTTTTTGGGGTCCATCACTTCTAACCCGTATTCTTTAAAATATTCTATTCGTTGTTTTATTATATCAACTATTATAACATTCTTACCATTCCTAAGAAGATGGGTAGAGAGGATTCCCCCAATAGGTCCTGCTCCTATTGTTAGAAATTTATTTTCAGATTTCATCTTTTATCCTATAGAAATAATCAAGGGAATCAGGATTTATTAAAGCATCCCTGTTTGTAACAGGCATCCCATGTAAAATATTTCTTACAGCAATTTCAACCTTTTTCATACTCATTGTATAGGGAATATCAGGCGCTTCTATAATTTTGAAAGGAACATGCCGTGGTGACGCCTTTTCCCTTAACTCTTTTTTTATTTTATTAATGAGTTCATTATTAAGAGAATATCCCTTTTTTAATTTTACAAACAGAATCAACTTTTCCTCTTCTCCATACTTTTTAGCAACTGCAAGACTGTCCTCTATCTCTTCAAATTCTTCCACAATATTATAAATTTCGGATGTGCCTATTCTCACTCCTGCAATTTTCAGAGTAGCATCAGACCTTCCGAAAAATGTCAATCCCTGAGTTTTTGAATGCAAAATTACATAATCTCCATGTCTCCATACATTCTTATTTTTATAAAATTCAAAATAGGTTGCTCTGTATTTTTTGAAGTTTTCATCACCCCAGAAATATAAGGGCATTGAAGGCGAAGGTGCTTCACACACAAGCTCTCCTATCTTATCATAAACGGGATTTCCTTCTTCATCATAAACCTTTACCTTCATTGCAAGAGCCCTTGCCTGAAGTTCTCCTGCGTGAACCTTTAATGTGGGACTTCCTGCTGCAAAACATCCGTTTATGTCAGTTCCACCTGAGATTGAATTAAACCATAAATCTTTCTTTATATTCTCATAAACATATTCAAAACCCTCTGCTGATAAAGGAGAGCCTGTCTGGGATATTTCTCTCAAAGAGGACAAATCATATTTTTCTTTTGCTTTAAATCCTGTACTTTTTAAATAATTTACATACGTTGCACTCAATCCGAAAATTGTTATTTTTTCTTTTTCAATAATTTCAAACATCCTTCCGATATCAGGATAAAGTGGATTTCCATCATAAAGAACTATTTTAGAACCCACAAAAAGTGAAGCCATAAGCCAGTTCCACATCATCCAGGATGGGCTTGTTATGTAGGTTATAACATCTTCTCTTTTAAGGTCTGTATGTAAAATTAACTCTTTTAAATGATTTATCAGAACCCCCATTCCGCTTTGCACCATACATTTAGGTTTACCCGTTGTTCCTGAAGAAAACATTATAAAAAGAGGATGTTCATAAGGGAGCTGTTCAAATTCTATTTCCTTAAAACTTTCAGTTTTTATAAATTCATCAAAATAAACTGCATCTTTAATAAATGAAACATCCTTTTTCTTTCCTGAATAAGGGACAATTACTACTTTTTCAACAGAAGGAAGGTCTTTTAAAACTTCCTTAACTCTTTCAAGGTTGTCATATTCTTTACCTTTGTATGAATAAGAGTCAACTGTAAACAAGACTCTGGGTTCAATCTGAGAAAACCTATCAACAACACCTTTTATCCCGACCTCTGTGCCGCAGGATGCCCATATTGCACCGAGAGAAGCACCTGCAAGCATTGAAATCGGAGTCTCAGGAATATTCGGGATATATCCAACAATTCTATCTCCTTTTTTAATTCCTATTTTCTTAAGTGCCTGATGCAACAGGGATACAACTTCATAAAGCTCTTTATAGGAAATTTCCCTCCTTTCCCCGTTTTCTTTTATATGGACAAAGGAAGGTTTATCATCTTTGAATCTAAGCAAATTTTCCGCATAATTAAGTTTTGCGTTTAAGAACCATCTTGCACCCGGAAACTTATTCAAATCATCAACAACATCAGTGAATTTTTCTGAATAAATTATGCCGCTGAAATCCCAGAATAAAGACCAGAATTTTTCTATATTATTAACTGACCATTCATAAAGAGAAAAATAATCTTTGATATCAAGTTTTTCTTTTTCATTAATATAGTCAATGAATTTTTTTATATTTGAATTCTCTATAACTTCTTTATTTGGTTCCCAGAGAACTTTATGTGTAAAATCTTTCATGATTTAATTTAGGGATGGATATTTAATTATAATAAAAAGTATAAAATTTATTCAAATGAAGATTTGTTTTATAAAACCTTCAATAATCAAAAAGAGAATACCCAGAACATGGCATTTTCAACCTTTGGCACCTGCTGTTTTAAAAGCTTTTATTAATAAAAACGACATAGAATTCAATTTTTATGATGATAGAGTAGAAAATATAGATTTTAATAAAAACTACGATCTTGTTATGCTTTCTGTATCAACATTATCTGCAAAAAGAGCTTATAGGATTGCAGAGGATTTTAGAAAAAAAGGAATAAAAATTGTGATGGGAGGGTTTCATCCTACTTTTGCAGCTAAAGAAGCATTGAATTTCTGTGATTCCATCGTAATAGGCGAAGGAGAGTTATTAATTCAAGAACTTATAAGTGATTTTTATAAAGGAAAGTTGAAAAAAATTTATAAAGGAAACTATCTCAAAGACCTGAAAGAGCTCAAAACAGATCGAACAGTATTTAAAGTAAAAAGATACCTGCCTTTTTCGTTAGTTGAAGCAACAAGAGGATGTGGATTCAATTGTGAATTCTGTAGTGTTCAGAAATTCTTCGGAAGAAAACACAGGGTAAGACCTGTTAAAAATATAATTAAGGAAATAAAAGAAATAAAAAATAAATATATCGTTTTTGCTGATGATAATTTAACCTTTAATAAAGAATTTGCAAAAACTCTGTTTAAAGAATTAATACCTTTAAAAAAACTATGGTTTGCTCAGGTATCCATTGATTTCGGTTTTGATGATGAACTTGTTGAACTCGCATATAGGTCAGGGTGCAGAGGAGTACTTATAGGATTTGAATCTCTCAGTAATAAAAATCTTAAAATAATGAAAAAAGAATGGATGGGAAAATACTCTGAAATTGATTATGTAATAAAAAAATTACATAAAAAAGGAATAAATATTTATGCTTCCTTTATTTCTGGATATGATTTTGACACTAAATACACAATTCATAAAATTTTAAAATACTCTATAAACAACTCTTTTTTCCTTGTAGGTTTCAACCCATTATTACCCACACCAGGAACAGAACTTTATAACAGATACTCAAAAAGTAAGGACTTTAACTGCAAATGGTATCTTGATGAAAATTACAGATTCGGGTTTATCCCCTTTATTCATAAAAATTTTGATGATGACCTGAATGAATTTATAATCAAAAAAAGAAAACAATTCTATTCCTTTCCTTCTATTTTTACCCGTTTTTTAAGAATAATTTTTGAAGGAAGAAAAAACCCTTTACTTTTTCTTATAGTAAATTTTTCGGCTTACAGGGAAATAAGACAAAAATTCGGATTAAAAATAGGATGAAAAAATCTTTTAGAATTCTCTTTGCCGCTTCCCTGATTCTGTTTTTAATGTTTAAATCAAAAAACATAAAAATTGAAGATTCACCCGAAAAATGGATTCCTCAAAATTCAGCGGAAATAACCTATTATAAAAATTTTCTAAAAAACTTCACGGGAGACGCTGTTCTTATAGTTGCGATTGAAGATAAAAACATAAATAGAGATAAAATTATAGAGGAGCTGAGGAAAATTGAAAAAATAAAAGTATATAAATATCCTCTGCCCTTTTTAATTACCAAAACAAAAAATAAAGAGTTAACAATTTTCATTATAACCTATAAACCTGAAAGTGAACTCAATCCTTCAAAACCTGAGGTTATCAACAAGATAAAAAATCTTCTGAAAATAAAGGGATTGAAATATCATATAGCAGGAACAGGCGTAATTTTCACTTTTCTTAAAGAAGAAGTTAAGAAAGAAATTTTTATTATTTTTTCTTTTGCATTTCTGATACTTATTATTCTCCTTATTTTTATTCTGCAAGACCTTAAATCTCTTACATACACTTTAATTGTAGCAGCAGGAGGGCTCCTTTCAATGTGTTTTATCGCTTTAAAACTCAACATAGGTTTAAGTTCACTTTCTCTTGTTCTTATTCCGATTATACTTTTTTACAGCTCTACCTTGTGTTTTCATATAATTTATAAAAAAGGGAAGTTTAAAGAGATAATAAAGCCTTCATTTTTTGCAACACTTACAACAATTTTTGGATTCGGTTCTTTTCTTTTAAGTAACATACCCCTTTTAAAAGACTTTTCAAAACTTGCAGTTTCAGGAATACTGGGAAGCTTTATATTTTCAATACTGCTTTTTTATCCAGAAATAAAAACCAAGGGAATAAAAGGACTTTTTTTAAAATTGAATATTTCACGTATTTCTACGAAAAGAAAAATGCTTCCGATTTTATTTATTTGTCTTGGTTTATTCTTTCTCTTTTTCTTGAAGAATTTAAAAATTGAAACAAATACTTTAAAAATATTGCCTCCGAACTCAAAACCCGTGACTGATCACGAATTTATAGAGAAAAAAGCAGGATATTATACCCCTGTTGAATACGTATTCCCTGCTAAAACACCCATGAGTAAAATAAGAAAATTTGTTGAGCAAACTTACAAACTTAAAGAAGTAGGAGGATATATAGCACCCTTCAATTTTTATCGCTTTTTTCTGAATCCGCAAAAGGCTGGGTATATATCAAAGGATGGCAAATTTATAAGAATAACATTTTTTATAAAACTTCTCCCAACACTACAGGGAATAGAACTTATTAAAAAGATTAACAGAATAGCAGATTCATTGGGTCTTAACTCTTACAAAGTAACAGGTTATGTCACAATATATGCGAGAATAGCTCATTCACTTTCAAAAACTTTTTTCAAAAGCCTTTTTATAGCTTTCAGTCTTATATTCATTATTTTCTTAATTTATTTCAGAAATTTAAAGATTTTCTTTTCTTCTCTGATATCAAATGCATACCCTATTTTAATGCTCCTTTCATTTATGGCATTTTTAAAAATACCTCTTGACATATTCACCATTCCAATCGCTTCTCTTCTGCTCGGAATTGTTGTTGATGACACTTTTTATATTCTTTATTTCTTTAAAAAAGAAAAAAATGTTAAAAAAGCATATTTAAAAGCGGAATTACCCGGATTTTTGACTTCTTTTATGTTATTCATCTCCTTCCTCACACTCTTATTTTCCTCTTTACCTCCTGTAAAAAACTTCGGTATATTGTGTTCCCTTTCCATATTTTTTGCGTATGTGGGAGATTTTATAATACTGCCTTTTGTTCTAAATAAACTTTTTTAAAAATTCTCCTCTAAATATTTTTATCCACCCTTTATTTTTATCAAAAATAACGGGTTTGATATCTCCCAGTCTTTGCCCCTTTTTAATACATTCTGTCAAATATGTTTTAAGACCATTCTTAACTTTAAAAACTTTCATCTGCTCAAGCTGACCCATCTCAACAGCCTTTTTATAATAAAAATTTTCCTTAAGTTTTTCCTCCAATTCCATGATAAATCTTTTGATCTTACCATCATCTTCGTCAGAATCAATGAAAAGTAGATACATATATTTATTTTCGATTTCTTCGGGTGATATCATTAAAAATCTGAAGGAAAGGGGTATCTTATCAAGTGCTTTTTTGATACACTCGTTCACAAAATTACCTGAAAGTTTCTCTCCTACCAGGTCAGAAAAATTACCTTTTCTTCCTATAAATTCAATCACAGGAAGGTTTTTATAAAAACCTTCAACTTTTACCAAGTCACCTGTATCATATCGGTATAATCCTCCTCCTGTGGTTATGACAACCCTGTAAATTCCCCCTTCCTCAAGTTCCCATAGATTCAAGGTTTCATTTTCGTTCTCTGAAATAAACTCCAAGAAATGAGAAGAATAAGCAGGGACACATCCCTCTGCAGCTTCAAGAGGAAAAGAAACAATTCCCTCAGTTAAAAGCAATCCTTTGGGCTGAAAATAAGTATCAGGAAAAAACTTTTTTAATCTCTGAGCAGAATAGAAAGACTCAGCGGACATCCACATGGATATAAATCTGAGATTCTGCCATAACTTTTTAAATTTTTCTTTTTCATCAAATTTAAAAATTTTTTCTACTTCTTTTGCTCTTTTTTTGTCTCCATGAAAATTCACATCAGGTATATTGTAATCTGAATAAGGAGGTAGATGAAATTTCCCTTCAAAAATAGATTTTATTATAAACTCAATATTCTTATTAATCTCATCAATTATTATCTCAAGAAAAGTAGGACTCCACAAGGAAATCCATGTTATATTTCCTTCCCTCACAAGAAAAAGAGAGGTAAAGAATTTAAATACATTTATATTTTCAATCTTTGAAATACTAAAGGGCACCGCCTGGATTAATGAAAGAATTTTTCCTTTTAATCCGAAATATTCATTATCCTCTGCAAATCCCACCCTTATCTTTGAATTAGCAAATTTTTCAAGTTTTTTGCCTGCAGGAGTTATAACCCAGTAGGTTTTACCTTTTTTTATTTCAGGAAAATTTGTAAAAATATCATAAAACCAAGGGGAAAGTGCCCTTTGAAATTCCCTTCTCAATGTTTTTGTATATGGTATCAACTTTGTGCCTGTTGTTCCTCCTGTGGGATGCAGGAAAAGAACTTCTTCAGAAGTCAGAACATTTTTTTCTCCTTTCTTTATCTTTTCTATATATTCAATAAATCCTTTGTAATCTCTCAGGGGAACAAATTTTTTGAAATCTTTTAAAGATTTTATCTCTTTGAAATTATGAACTTTTCCGAAAAGAGTGTCTTTGTTTTTTTCTATATAATTTAAAAGCAAGCTTTCCTGAATTTTTTTAAAGTTTTTTATATTCCTTAAAAATTTCTGTGCCCCGACTTTTTCGAATCGTAACCATAAATTATAGAGAAAGTTTATAGACATTATATTTAAATAAGGCAAAAAATAAATATTCTAATCACGAAAAATAAATTTTAATCCATATTTTTTTAAATTTTCTTTTTTTATTTCTGCTATACAAACAAGTTCTGTTCCCTTTTTATAATCAGGATTTCTTTCAAGGAAAAATTTTACATGAGGATTTTTGAGTTTATGCTCGGGTATCCTTGCCAGCTCGGGTTTTAATCTATCTGCCGGAGGATGTATTTTAACTATACCTTTTTCTTTAATATAAAATTTCCCGAACTTTTTTTTCGCAAGATAATCAATCAGCTCTTTCTCAAATTCAGGAGTCTGCTCTCTGTAATTGGGATAAAATTTTTTAAAAAACAAAGGTAATAAAAGATACGTCCTTATGCCTTTTGTTAAAAGAAACCAGTAGAGAGGTATTTTACCTCTTTCAAGATAATTTCTTAACAGGCCTCCAAAACCCTTAAAGAGTTCCATCTGTCCCCAGTATTTTCTCTCAACAACTGTATCACCTGAATAAAGAGCATATATTTTTTTATTTTTAAACGCGGTTTCAATCAACTTGAAAGTTGTAAATCCGATAATTTCATCTTTGTCAAAAATGAGTAAAACTCCGTCTTTTTCTTTCAAATCTTCTAAAAATTTCTCTTTTTTTACATTATCATAATGTTTTCTCATTAATTCAAGCATCTTTTTTATATTCCCAAGACTCAAATCCGATATTTTTAAAATTTTATGCATTAATCCCTTCATAACATTCCTGCTTCAATATAAATAGGTAAGTTTTTATCAAATTCTACCCTTTCATCTTTCCATCTAACAAGATAAACCCTACTTTTGTATTTTATTGTTTTAAACTTTCTCATAACTCCGTTTAACTTACTTTTTTTAAAAAGACCTATAGTAAAAAAAGGATAATCTTTTTTCAGATTTCTTATAAATTTAATTATATATTCAAAAATTTCAGAATCTTCATCATCAATGGAAACAAAAGAAAGATAGAAGAATTTAAGGATACTACCGGGACAAGGGAGTCCGGGATATCCGAGAATTTTTGAAAGAAAGGAAAAAGGATAGATAATCCTAAATATTCCTCTGTATTCTTTTAAGATATGCTGTTTATATTTCCTCTGATCCCATAAAGCAAAACAGCCTTTTATTTTATTTCCTTTATAAACAATATAAAAATCCTTATGAGATAACCCGTAAAAATTACCTTCTTTTAAATCTTCTTTTTTTATCACAGGAAAAAACTGATGATTTCTTCCAATTTTATTCATAAATTCAACCATCTCATCAAAATTATGTTCACATTTTCTGACCCTGTAATCACCTCTTGGTTTATCCCTTCCTGTTTTAATTGAATAAACTATATAATCTCCAAGATACTCATAAACAGGCATAAATTTTCTTTTCTTCTCCAGCATTTTCCTGGCATAAAGATTTTCTTCAAGAATTGTTGTATAAAAATATTTAATATCAGGAAAAAGATTTTTTAAGTATTCATATCCCTTGTGAAGAAGAGGAACTTTTTTCATGTATTCTTTTCTTGCTCTCAAAGAAAAAAGATAGCCTACTCTTTCTTCTCTTCTGTTAACATAAAGATTTCTGATAGCACAGACCCCAAATCCTGCAATTTTATTTTTAAAAGCATCCCTTAATACCACAATTTTTACATCTTTACCTTCTTTTTTGAAGGAAGTGTAAGGGTCAGGTCTTCTTGTATAAAGAAGGGAAATTTTACCTTTGAAATATTCTTCTTCTATTATTTCAAGCAACTCACTTGAATCTTCTTTTTTGGCAATATCAAAGTAAAATCTTTTATTTGGGTAACTCATCAAGATTCTCTCCTAAAGGAATGCCAAATTTTTCATTAACTTCTTTTTTAAGGTTTAAGTTCTGAATTAGAAAAGTATAAGTAAGGGGTAAATTTGGTTTTCTTTTCAAAAATGTCATGAACCTTTTCATTATGGAGGAAAATCTGAAAAATTCTTCCCTTGCCTTTTTGCATCTTTCAGAGAGTTCTTCTGGTGAAAAATTTTTCGGAATAAAGGATATCTCTCCGTACCTGTAATCATTATCAAGCCACCATTTCTCTTTTAGAAGACGTTTTTCTTCCTTTAACCTTTTATAGAGAGGTGTTCCAGGAAATGGTAAAAGATGATTAAAAGCAGCGAAAAAGAAATCGTGCTTTAAAGAGAATTCTAATGCTTTTTTAAAAGTATCCTCTGTGTCATAATCGAAGCCAAATACAAATGTTGCATAAATATTTATACCCTCACCGTGAATTCTTCTCACAAGTTCATCTCTTTCTCCTATTTTTAATAACCAATCCTTATTCATCTGCTTTAAATTTTTTTCATCCATGGACTCAAATCCTATGAGGAGCATCTGACACCCACTTTTTTTCATCAACTTTAAAAGATTTAAATCCTTCGCAACATTTAAAGAACCCTGACTTACCCACAATATCTTCAGAGGTTCTATTTCAATACATAACTTTTTTAGGAACTCAACATTGCCTGCAATATTGTCATCAACAAAAAAGAAATATTTTCCTTTTGCTCTCTCTATGTCCTGAATTATTTTTTTTATATCTCTTTGATGATATTTAGCTTTATAAAAGGAACTTATAGCACAGAACTCACATCTAAAAGGACATCCCCTTCCTGTTTCAACAAGTTTTAAGGGTAAATATTTTTTATCCTTAAATATACTTCTATCAGGCAAAACAGAATTTTCAAAAAATCCAAACTTTCCCTTATATATTTTTTTCAGTCTATTATTTTTGAAGTCATTCAGAATCTCTCTCCATACATTTTCTGCATTACCTATAACAATTGAATCTGCAAACCTCATTGCCTCTTGAGGATTAAGGGTAACATGATAACCTCCAAGTAAAACTTTCTTTCCCCTCCTTTTAAACTCTTTTGCAATCATATAACTTCTTTTTGCAGTATACGTTTCAACAGTTATTGCAACAAGGTCTGTTTCGGTATCATAATCTATAAGTTCTATTCTATCATCAAAAAAATAAGTTTCAAAATCAGGAGGGGTCAAAGCTTTTAAAGTTGCTACAGTAAGAGGTTCCATTTTCCAGGTTTTTATAAATCTCTCTCCTTTTTTCTTTCCTATACCCGGATAAATAAATGTTATTTTCATATTTCGGGTATATCAGAATTATCAATCATTTTTTCCTTTGTATACACTTCCAGTCTATTTGCGAAAATTTTATAACCTATATTTGTAAGTAAACTCAAAATAAAAAGAGTTCTTGAATTAGTTATTCTTTTAAAAATATTCATAAAAGAATAGGTTTCCTTCCATACCCATACAAGACCCTCTTCAAGTTCTTCCGGCTTCATTTTCAGGGGCTTAAAAACACAGTGTTCTGCATCATATAAAGCCCAGTTTCTCTCTATTATTCTATTTTGACTTTCAAGTTCATAATAAAGAGGTGTTCGGGGAAAAGGAGTCAGTATTGCAAATCTGGGTAAATCAATTTTAAGTTTTATAACTGCATCAACCGTTTTTTCAAATACACTTTTATCCTCATTATCCGTCCCGAATACAAAAGTCCCGTTAATTCCTATTCCGTTATCATGTAATTTTTTAACAAGTAATTTATATTCATCTATTCTATTGAAAACTTTATTTATGTTTCTAACTGACTGAGGCACAATTGATTCAAATCCGATAAGCAATCCTTTACAACCACTTTTTACCATAAGTTTAAATAAGTCCTCATTTTTTAGAATATTCACCGTCACAAGTCCAAACCACCACTTCTTTAAAGGAATAAGTTCTATAAAAAGCTTTCTTGCATAGTTTAAATCTGTTATAAGATTAACATCAATAAATATAATTTCTTTTCCTTTCAATTTTTCAATCTCTTCAATAACTTCTCTTACCGGTCTTTTATAGATTCTGTAATTTAAAAAAGTAGGAACAACACAAAAATTACATTTATGAATACACCCTCTTATTGCCTCAACACTGTTTATGGTTACATATTTATTTTTCTTGAGCAAATCTCTTCTGGGTAACGGTTTCCCTTTCAAAGAAAATCCATCATTCATTTTATAAATTTTTTTTAATTTATTTTCTTTAAAATCATCTATTACTCTGTTAAAAATACCTTCAGCATATCCTACAATAACAGAATCAGCATGCTTTATAGCCTCCTCAGGTATAAGTGTTGGATGTGGTCCTCCGAGAATAACCTTTATTCCTTTTTTTCTGAAATAATTAGCATATTTATATGCTCTAGGAGCTGTTCCTGTAATAACAGTTATTCCGATTAAATCAGCATCTATATTGAGAGGTATTTTTTCAATTGTTTCATCATAAATTTCAACTTTCACATCATCAGGTAAAAGGGAAGCAAGTGTTGTAAGTGTAAGGGGAGCATAATGGATAGGTAATTTAAAACTTCCATTAAACCTGTGCATTGCTCCTGCAGGTGAGATAAAAACAACCTTCATTGATTATAATTTTACACTGAAAGGAATAGGATGAAAAGTAAAGAAAAATACAACTATACAGATAATCCCGATTATTTTATCTTTCTTTTCAAGCGGAGTTATGTTATCAATAGGTGGAGGATGTCTTAAACCGAAAAGTAAAAGTAAAAATCCCCAGAAAAACCAGCCGGGCCATAAAAAACCCATTAAAATCAAAAAAGGAAATAAAATTAACTGAATAAAATTATACTTTTCTCCTACAAGAGCATAAATGATATGTCCTCCATCAAGTTGAGAAAAAGGCAATAGATTCATTGCTGTAACAAAAAAACCTATCCAACCCGCAAAAGCAACAGGATGAATCATAAGTGTTGCATCAGGAGGGATATCAGGTCTTAATAAACTGACAAGGATTTTAAATAAAAGCGGGTCTCCCAGAAAGAGTCCCTTACCTTCCTGTGAGGGAATAACCTGTGAATGGATTATCCCCCATATTGTAAAAGGAATGGAAACAATTATACCTGCAAGAGGACCTGCAGCTCCTATTCTCAAAAGTGTCTTTTTATCAGGAATCACAGATTTCATTTTGATGAAAGCACCGAAAGTTCCAATTAATGGGTGGGGGACAGGGATGAAAAAAGGTAAGGTAGCCTGAACTCCATATTTCCTACTGGTAAGAAAATGTCCCATTTCATGAGATAATAAAATTGATAAAAGGGCAAAGGAAAAAGGGAAACCATAAATAAGAGATTTCGGAAAATCATTTATAAATTTTTCAAAACTTCCCAGATAATGCATTGCTCCTGCAAACATTGTAGTAAGGATTGTAAGGAAAAAAAGAATAGCAGGAACAAGAAAATCCTTAGGGGTGAGTTTTTGCTCGGGTAAAATCTCAAGTGCATAATACATGTCTCTTAATTTATGAACAGATGGGATATAACCTATCTCTTTTAATCTCTCCTTTAAATAATTAAGACCTTCCCTTATATCAGGTGTAATAAAATAACCAATATAAATCAATCTTCCTTTCTTTTCAAAGAATTCATGGATAACAAACACATCCTCTACTCTTTGTGTTATTTCATCCATTTTTTAAACTCATCTCTGCTGCCTTACAGGTATTAGCAAGAAGACCTGCAACCGTCATGGGACCCACACCACCGGGTACAGGTGTAATATAAGAAACTACATCTTTAACCCTATCAAAATCAACATCTCCTACCCATCTATCCTCCTCTCTATGAATTCCAACATCTATTACAATCTGCCCTTTCCTTACATATTCTCCTGTGATTAATTTTTTAACACCTGCAGCTACTATCAGGATATCCGCTTCTTTTGTAATTTTCTTTAAATCATTCGTTTTTGAATGACATACTGTAACGGTTGCATCTCTCCCTCTTAAAAGAAGTGAAAGTGCCATGGGCTTCCCGACTATATTGCTTCTTCCTATAACAACCACATGTTTACCTTTAACCTCAATTCCATAATGGTCAAATATTCTTAAAATTCCGAAAGGAGTTGCGGGTATGAAGAGAGGATTTCCCCTGACAAGTTTTCCAAGGTTGTAAGGAGAAAAACCATCTACATCTTTAAAAGGAGGAATATAACCTGCAACATCCTCAGGATTAATATGTTCGGGAAGGGGAAGCTGAACTATTATTCCATGCACCGAGGAATCATTTGCTTTGTTTTCAATTTCTTTTTTAAGCTCCTCCTGTGTGATAGTTTCAGGTAGATGTATTATCTCACATTTCATATCAATCTTTTCTGCAGCCCTTTTCTTATTTCTCACATAAAGCTGTGAAGCAGGATTTTCTCCTATGAGAAAAACGTTTAAAAAAGGGGTTATACCACTTTTTTTTAACTCAAGAACCTTTTTATGTATCTCTTTTCTCCATTCCGAAGACACAAGTTTTCCATCAAGAATCTTTGCTGACATCAGAAATATTTACTCAGTTTTTTTCCTGTTTTACTCCTAAGAAACTTTATTCTTTCTTTATATAAAATGTCCTTTGCAACAAGAACATTTCTCTTTTCCTCAATCTCTTTTAATTTTTTATCAAGAGAAAAGTATTTTATTAAACCATAATTATCAAAAATAAGAAGATATATCAGAAAAAACAGAGAAATTAAGAAAAAAAGAAATTTTTTATTTCTCATATAATTTTTTTATTTCCTTACCTGCATATTTCAAACCTTCATATTCTTCTTCAATTTCCAGCAATCTGTTATATTTGCATGTTCTTTCTCCTCTTGCAACAGCTCCTGTTTTGATAAACATTGAATTTGTTCCGACCGCAAGGTCTGCAATAAATGTGTCTTCTGTTTCTCCTGACCTGTGTGAGATAACTGTATTATAAGCATTTGATTTTGCCATATTGATAGTCTCAAGTGTTTCAGTCAATGTCCCTATTTGATTCAATTTTATAAGTATTGAATTTGCTATTCCTTCATCTATGCCTCTTTTAAATCTTTTCGGATTTGTAACAAATATATCATCGCCAACAATCATTATTTTATTTTTAAACTCAGCTGTAAATTTTTTCCACCCTTCCCAATCTTCCTCCGCAAGAGGGTCTTCAATAGAAAATATGGGATAATTATTAATTATATCGGAATAAAATTTCATAAACTCATCCATCTTTAACTCCTTTCCTTCAATTCTGTAAGTGTTATTTTCTTTTTCCCATAATTCGGTTGCAGCAACATCAAGGGCAAGAGATATTTCCTCTTCCGGTTTATAACCGGTTTTCTCTATTGCTTCAAGTAACAAATCAAGGGCTTTCTTTGTATTTTCAATCTGCGGGGCAAATCCACCCTCATCACCTATAGAGGTAGAAAGTCTTTTTTCTTTCAGTATCTTTTTTAGAGTATGATAAACTTCAGATCCTGCTCTTAAAGCATCTTTAAAGGTATCAAATCCATAGGGAACTATCATGAACTCCTGAATATCAAGAGGGTTATCTGCATGAGCACCTCCGTTTATAAAATTCATCAGAGGTACAGGCAGATAGTTTGAATATAAACCACCTATATATCTGAACAGCGGAACACCTGCAAGATGTGCTGCTGCTCTTGCGACGGCAAGGGATACACCGAGAATCGCATTTGCTCCCAGTCTTCCTTTATTTTCAGTTCCATCAAGATTTATCAAAAGTTCATCTATCTCTCTTTGTTCAAAAACATTCATATCTTTTATTCTCGGTGCTATCTCATTTTCAACAGAATTTATTGCTTTAAGGACACCTTTACCGTGAAACCTTTTTTTATCACTATCCCTCAATTCAATTGCCTCATATGTTCCTGTGGAAGCTCCTGAAGGAACATAAGCAGAACCTTTTATTCCGTTATCAAGAACACATACAACTTTTAATGTGGGATTACCTCTTGAATCAAGAACTTCATAGGCTTTAAGGTCTTTTATTTTCATATTAAATTTTATTATGATTTAGTAAATTATTTCAACTCTTCTTTCTCAATTTCCCCGTCTCTCAAATAAATTATTCTCTTTGCTCTCTTTGCTACTTCAGGGTCATGAGTAACAACAATTATTGTTTTACCGCTTTTGTTTAACTCATCAAAAATATTCATAATCTCATTTCCCGATTTTGTATCAAGGTTTCCTGTTGGCTCATCTGCCAGCAAAACTTCTGCACCTGTAACAAGTGCTCTTGCTATTGCTACCCTCTGCATTTCACCTCCTGAAAGCTCTGTCGGATAATGTTCTGCTCTTTTTTCAAGTCCAACTTCTCTTAAATATTTAAGTGCAATCTCTTTCCTTTTATTATGCGGGATTCCACTATAAATAAGGGGAAGTTCCACATTATCTATCGCCTTTATTCTCGGAATTAAATGAAATGCCTGAAACACAAAACCTATTTCCCTATTTCTTATTTCCGCAAGTTCATCATCAGAAAAATCAGTAACATCCTTACCCTTAAATATATATCTTCCCTCTGTGGGTTTATCCAGAAATCCTATTATATGAAGCAAAGTGCTTTTACCTGAACCAGAGGGTCCCATTATAGCTATATATTCTCCTTTTTCTACTTCAAGAGTAATACCATTAACAGCATTAACAAAAGTTTCTCCCATCTTATAAACTCTTTTGATGTTCTTAAGCTCAATTACTTTCATTTTTTTTCTCTTTCTTCTTTTTTTATTTTAACTTTTTCTCCATCTTTCAGTTTTCTAAGAATGTCTTCGGGTCCTGTAATTACAGTATCACCTTCTGAGAGACCTTCTTTTATCTCCACTCTGACAAAACCTTTTATACCGAGTTTTACATCTTTTTTCTCTGTTTTTCCCTTCTTATAAAGAAACACATAAAACTTTTCCTGTTCTTCTTCCTTTTCTCTCCCTATTGCTGAATATGGCAATGTGAGAACATCTTTTTTCTCTGCAGTTATTATTTCACATGATGCGCTCATTCCAGGTAAAAATCCTGAACGAGTTTCCTTCAGTTCAATCTCAACAGGAAAAGTTGGAGATGTCTGAACTGCCTGCAAATTACTCTGTGACTTAACCCCACCTATCCTTACAACTTCTCCTTCAAAAACAGTATCAGGAAAAGCATCAATTTTAATTTTAACCCTCTGTCCTTTTTTTATCTTCGGAATTTCCGTTTCATCAATCTCACATTTAACAATCATTTTACTTCTATCAGCAATAACCATAATCTGGGAGGCAGGATTATTTATTGTACCTGCAATCACTGTTTCACCTTCCTTTTTGAAAATATCCATTACCTCTCCATCAATAGGAGATTTTATATAACATTTAGAAAGACGCTCTTCTGCCTCTTCCAAATTAAAACTATCCTGTTTAACTTTAAATAAAAGTCTTTTATAATTCGCTTCTGCCTGTTCAAATTCTTTTTCAGAAATCAACTTTTTCTCATACAATCTTTTTTCCCTTTCGTAATCTTTTTTTGCCAGTGAAAGTTCATATAAATCCTGTTCCAACATAACTTTCACTCTGTCTCTCTGTGCCTTATATTCAGTAGGGTCAATAATCACAAGAAGCTGTCCCTTCTTTACAAAATCACCTTTCTCAACAAGTATCTTCTCTATCTTACCGATTACCTCTGAACTTATCTCAACTTGTTTCTTTGCATATAATACACCATCAACTTTAACAGTTTCTGTAATTTCTCCTTTCTTAAGAACTTCTACCTCCACAGTTTTCTCTTTATTACCTGATTTTAGATTTAAAATAACAATTATTATAAACAACAAAACAGCACCTGAAATTAAAATAATTTTTTTCATATTAAACTACCTCCTTTTAAATTTTAAATTTCCTGATAGATAAAGATAATAACTTATTGAAAGTTTATAATCATAAAGGGAATTTATATAATCTACTTGGGAATTTATGTAATTTTCTTCTGCTTGCATTAACTCCAAAGATGAAATTTTACCAACTTCAAAACTTTCTTTTGCAATTTTATAACCCAGTTCTGCACTTTTTAATTTTTCGGAAGCAGCTTCAAGGGCTGATTTCTGAACCTCAATTCCTTTCCTTGCTTTCTCAAGATTTATCTTTGAAATTAAAAAAACTTTTTTAATATTTTCTTTTTCAATATCCAGAACATTCTTTCCTTTCCAGACATTAAAAGGATAATCCCAGAATCTTAAAGAAAGTGTAAGATACAAACCCTGGGTTCTTTCAGGCTCTTTAAATAGGTCACGGAACATGGAATCAGAATAGGAATAATAATAGGAAAAATAAACTTCAGGCAGAAAAGAAAAAATGTTATAAAAGAAATTGAGTCTACTCAATTTACCTGAAATTTTTTCTGCCTTATATTGATAAAATGTTTTTTTCTCCGGTTCTTTAAATTCTTGAATTTCGTCCCTTAAATCTTGAGGAATAAAAATTGTATCACCCTTCACCCCGAGAATCAATTTAAAGTCATAAAGTGCATCAATATAGTTTTTCTCGGCTCTTTTATAATTTAAAAGTGCGTTCTCCTTTTGAACTTTTATATTCATATAATCAAAACGTGAAATCAAACCTTCCTTATATCTCTCCTCCGCAAGTTTAAAATTCTCTTCTGCTCTTTCAAGACTTTTTTTCATAACATCAAGAACCTTCTTTGTTTTCAATACATTAAAATAAACATTTTCAACATCGTATACGAATTTCATTTCATAATTTATAAGGTCAAATTTACTTCTTTCTTTTAAATAATAATTATTCAAAATGTTTGTAAGACCCGAGGGTGAAAATATCTTTTGATTAATTGAAAAGGTAAAGGTATATCCTCTATTAGAGAAAGTGTAGATCGGAGAAGGAACACCGGGCAAAAATGTCGGAACTCTTGTTTCAGTGTTTGTATAACTTCCTTCAGCACTGAGAGAAGGGAGATAGCTGAAAACAGAATTCAGAAAATCAATTTTCCTTTCTGTATTTTGTTTATATTGAATCTGCATATCAGGGTTATTTTTAAAAGCAATCAAAAGGGCTTTATTTAAATCAACTTTCACTGTATCAAGTGAAATCAAAAAAATAATGAAAAACATAAAACACCTCCTGTTTGTAGAAGTAATGTCTATGCCACGATTATTGGTGATTTATTCATACCTCAAACACTCAATCGGGTCTTTTTTCGCAGCAAGGGTCGCAGGGTATATTCCGAAAAATATACCTATAACAGAGGAAAAAGCAATGGCAAGAAGAACACTCCATAAAGGAATATGTGACGGAAGCGGTGTAAGTATATCCACAAGTTTTCCGATTATAACTCCCAGAAGAAAACCGAGGACTCCGCCCACTCCTGTCAGGAAGATTGATTCAAGTAAAAACTGATATAAAATATCCTTCCTTTTTGCTCCCACAGCCATTCTTATTCCGATTTCCTTTGTTCTTTCTGATACAGAAACAAGCATAATATTCATAATACCTATACCTCCGACTATTAAGGCAAGAGAAGCAATACCTATCATTGCGGCAAAGATGCCTCCTGTTATTGACCTATATATAGAAAGTAGCATTTCCTGAGTATTAAGAGAAAAATTATCTTCATCTGTAAAAAACAGTTTTCTTCTTTTTCTTAAAAATTTCCTTAACTTTTCCATAACTTTTTCAAGGTTATATCCTTTTTTAATCT